>JACXXQ010000089.1_pt1 | contig 66141 bp, 60 predicted proteins | sample 8621361 | NCBI WGS metagenome assembly JACXXQ01 (sample SAMN15503820, study PRJNA645414) | gut metagenome | isolation source: feces | host: Bos taurus | place: USA | collected 2016 | reverse complement strand
GCCCGCTGAGCTGGGCCTATGCCGGAATCTCTCCCACAGAAACCACCGAAGAGCCCTTTTTTTCGTTGGCCGCAGTGCGGCCGTCTTGCGGTACGGAGCAAACCTTATGGCGCAAACGTTGACAATTTGTTACGGAGTTCCGTTTGTAGCGAGCATATTTCCAATGTTTCCGCAGCGTTTCGGGGGTGCCGTTTTGTGCGACTCCTGTTGCCTGGCGAGCACGCGCCCTCGGTTCACGCTAGAATGCACTCAACCATTAAGCGGTTAATCCATCCATAAGATGCACGAAGGAGCTATCTATGAGCGAACCCCTGCGCACCGTGAACGTCGGTCTGATCGGCCTGGGAACCGTCGGCGGCGGCGTGGCCCGTCTGATCAAGAGCCACCACGATGAGTACCTGGCAGCCTACGGCATCGACCTTAAGCTGACCCGCGCCTGCGCGCTTGCCTGGGAGCAGGCCGAGGCAGCCGGTATTGAGCGTGAGGCCTTTACGAGCGACTGGCACGACGTCGTCACCGACCCCGCCGTCGACATCGTCGTCGAGCTGATCGGCGGCGAGCATCCCGCAACCGAGATCTTCACCACTGCCTTTGAGCACGGTAAGCACGTCGTCTCTGCCAACAAGGCCCTGCTGGGCCGTCATGTCGAGACGCTCGCCGAGAAGGCGCGCGCGTGCGGCGTGCAGATTAAGTGCGAGGCCAGCTGCGGCGGCGGCATCCCCATCGTGAGCACGCTTGAGCACGATCTGGTGGGCAACAAGATCCTGACCATCGCCGGCATCCTCAACGGCACCACCAACTACATCCTGTCGCGCATGGACGCCGAGGGTGCCGATTACGCCGAGGTGCTCGCCGACGCGCAGGCCAAGGGCTATGCCGAGGCCGATCCGTCCGCCGACGTCGACGGCTTCGATGCCGCCAGCAAGACGGCGATCCTCGCCTCCATCGGCTTTGGCACCCGCGTGACCACCGACGACGTGTATCAGCAGGGCATCCGCACCATCGGCGCCGAGGACATCGCCCAGGCCCGCGAGCTCGGCTACACCATCAAGCTGTTGGGCATCGCCCGCAACACCGACGCCGGCGTCGACGTCCGCGTGCACCCCACGCTAATCCCCGCCGACCACATGCTCGCCAAGGTCAACGGCGCCATGAACGCTGTCTACGTGGTAGGCGACGCTGTGGGCGAGACCATGTTCTACGGTGCCGGCGCAGGCTCCTTCCCCACCGCAAGCGCCGTCGTGGGCGATATCCTGTCGCTGTCCGAGCAGATCAGCCGCGGCGTGGCACCGCTGCCCGAGATTGAGCCCTACGGCCACAACCTTGCCTTTAAGCCCATGGACGAGCTCCAGACCAAGTACTATGTGCGCCTGAAGGTTGCCGACCGCGTGGGTGCCCTGTCCGAGACGGTCGATATCTTTGCCAAGCACAACATTTCGATCTCGCTCATCAACCAGGTCGAGGACGGCAAGTCGGGCCTCAGCGACACCTGCCCGGTCATCTTCCTGACGCACCGCGCGCTCGAGAAGGACGTCCAGGCTGCCGCCGCCGAGCTTGCCAGCGTCGACTGCGTGGCCGAGGTCGCCAATGTCTTGCGCATCGAGGACGTCGAGGCTTGGATCGAAGGCGTCATGGCCAACTAGTCCGGCCTTCGCTATACGACATGTATGTTGAGGGGCTCCCGTCCGATCTTGGATGGGAGCCCTTTTGCTTGCGTGCTCGGAGCGCATTAACGCGGTCAGCGTTTGAACAACTCGACCGTTCATTGACAACCGGGGGTACCGTTCACCGATAAGCGAACGTGCTCGTTTTGGGCCGCTACTATGCTGTGTTGCGTATGTCCACACCCCCGAAGAATGGAGGCACCATGTTGCTCGAGGGTAAGAAAGCAATCATCACCGGAGGCACACGCGGCATCGGCTATGCCATCGCCTGTCGTTTTATTGAGGAAGGCGCCGCCGTCACCGTCTTTGGCTCGCGCCAGGAGACTGCCGACGCAGCTGTCGAGAAGCTCACCGCTGCCTACCCCGAGGCCAAGGTCTGGGGCCGTTCTTGCGATCTCACCTCGCTCGATGCCGTAACCGAGGCCTTTACCCAAGCTGCAGCCGACATGGGCGGTTTGGACACGGTCGTCAACAACGCCGGCATCTCCCAGCGCTCGCCCCTTTTGAACTACACGGCCGAGGAGTTCGCCAAGGTCATGGACCTTAACGTCGTCGCCGTCTTTAACGGCCACCAGGCCGCAGCCAAGATCATGACCGAGGCCGGCCACGGCGGCACCATCACCACCACGAGCTCGATGGTCGCCAAGTACGGTCAGCCCTCTGGCGTCGGCTACCCCACGTCCAAGTTTGCCGTCAACGGCATGGTCCAGTCGCTCTCGCGCGAGCTCGCCCCCATGGGTATTCGCGTCAACGCCGTCGCCCCAGGCGTGACTAAGACCGATATGGTCGCCAACCTACCTGAAGAGGTCATCAAGCCCATCATCGCCACCATCCCGCTCGGTCGCATGGGCGAGCCCGAGGATGTCGCCAACGCCTTCGTCTTCCTGGCAAGCGACATGTCCTCCTATGTAACGGGCGCCATCCTCCCCGTCGACGGAGCCGCCCGCTCCTAAAGGCCGCAAGCCACGGATTCGAACCTCAGCAGAATTCAATGCAAAAGGCGCGCTGCCCGCATCAACCGCAGGCAGCGTGCCTTCTTTTGTTTGGACGGAAACCGTATCCCGGCATTCCTCGCTACTTGCCGTCGTCGTCCTCGGCTTCTTCTCTTGCGTAGAGCTCCAACATGCGGCGGCGGTATTCGCGCACGGCGAGCTTGGCGCGTTCCAGGCGGCGTCGCTCGCGCGGTGTGAGCTTGCTGGGGTCGATCTCGTCGCCGTAGGTCTTCTCGGCCAGCAAATGGGCAGCGTCCACGATGCGGGCATCGATGCGGCTACTCGCCGCTTCGACCGAGAGACGGTCGGCAATAGAATCAATCGTAGGCATGCCGTCGAGCGTTCGCCCGTGACCATGCGAGGTCAGCAGTTCGTGCTCGCGCGCGAGCGGGATCGCCAGGTCGTGATGGGCACGCAGGATGTCGAGCGCATCGGAAGGGTGCTCGGCAACCTCTGCCACCGCGGCAACGGGCGCGGCATCGACCACGCGGTAGAAGAGCTGCGCGAGCAGCGGCATCAAGAACACCGTGATGGCGCCGGCGGCAACCATGACCGACGCAATGTCCTGCGAAAGCGCGCCCGCATTGACGGCAACGCTCGTAACGGCGACGATAATAGGCAGCGCTGTGGTGCAGTAAAGTGCCACCGTAGTGCGACCGTGCGGCGAAACGTCACGTGTGAGCGGGCACAGCTTCATGGAAATGGCGATGGGCACGGCACGGATCACGAGCAGCGCCACGATAAAGCCTGAGAGCATCAGCGGATTGGCGGCAACGGCGGAGAGGTCGATCTTCGCACCCGACACGCAAAAGAAGACGGGAATCAAAAAGCCATATGCCAGACCCTCGAGTTTGCTCTCGAGCGTATGGTCGCCCTAGGGGATGATAAAGCGCAGGACAAAGCCCGCAGCAAAGGCACCAAGCACGATGTCGAGATCGAAGATCGCCGTAAAGGCCGCGAGCACGATAAGGATGAAGACCGTAAGGCGCACGAACGTCTGCGACGTGGTATCGGCACGGTTCTGGATAAAGCGGAAGAAGCGGTCCCCAACCTGCGCGAGCGGGCAGGCACGGCGGCAAGCACCACGCAAACGACAAGAAACACAGCGAGGATCATGAGCGTCTGAACGCTGCTGCGTGCAGAGAGCAGCACCGACATCGCAAGCACGGGACCAAGCTCTCCCCAGGTACCGTATGCCAAAATCGAATCGCCCAAACGCGTGCCCACAAGCGAGCGCTCGTGCAAGATGGGCATAAGGGTGCCCAGCGCCGTCGAGGTGAGCGCAAACGTGACTGCGATGCCATCGATGCTGCCTGCCGAAAACACCGGTATCATGCGGACGGCGAACCAGGCAAGCAGGAACGACACGACCCAGGCTCCCAGGCCCCAGCGCCCCTCGCCCCCAACAACATGTTTTGGATTGATCTCGTAGCCCGCAAGCAAAACCAAAACGCAAGGCCGAGCTCCGACACGATGGATACCACCTCATCAATATGGATGAAGCCGAGCATATGGGGACCAAGCACGGCGCCTGCCAGCAACAAAAACACCGTCTCGGGAATAGCGCGACCCGGAACGAGGGCAGCGAGGACGGGGCAGATAAACGCCGCGCCAGCGATGATCGCCAAAGAGACAAAAGCCATGAAAAGGGCTCCTTTCGTACTTCCCGACTGCACCCGTTTTGGCAAACGGCAACTCGTAAGAGGGAAAAGCCGAAAGGAGCCTTCTGAATAAGCGACAGAACTAGGTGCGGGCGAGGAGGTCGACCGTCAGATTGGGATCGAACGGCAGCTCATCGAAGGGATAGAGCGGACGCATGATCTTGTGATGCCCCAGGCGCGGGAGGTCCTGGTCCACAGCGCCCGGCGTGAGCGCCATGACCCAGCCCTTGGCGGCAGCGGAAAGATCGGGCTCGAGATAACCCATCTTGACGACGACGATATCCTCGGCGTCAAACGGCGTGCCGGCAGCCTCATACTGCTCGGAGCAGCCAAACTGCGTGCGCGCCGTGGTGACGATGACCTTGAAGTTGCCCTCGGCGATAACGGCGCTCTTGCCGCCGCTGCGATACTCGTCAAACAGACGATCGATCACGCCGTCCATCATCACGGGTTCACCGGACACACCGCCAGTCATAGCGTCCACTGCCAAGCGAACGGAAGCGCCCACGCCGGCCTGCTCGCACGCCTCGACCGCAGCAGGATCGTTGAGCGATGCGAAGACGACGTGCTTCGTGCTGCCCTGAGCGCATAGGCGTCAAGAATCTCACGCAAAAAGACGGTGCTGTCGTCCGTGCCGCCGGCACCGGGATTATCGCCCGTGTCGGAGATGAAGAACGGGCTCACCTTGGCAGAGAGCGCCTGGGCAACGGAGCCCTCGGCGGTATCGGTGGGGCTACGAACTCAAAGACGCCGGCGTTGTCCCAGAAGTCCTGGGCCGCAGCCATGGAGGCGGCAATGGGAACGTCCTTGCCCACGATCTGACGCACGCGAGAGGCGATCACGCCCTCGCCGTCCTCCTGGTCCACCACGCTCGCGGCGCCGTGGATGGTGAGCAGCACGGCGTCGAGCGGCTCCTCGTTATGGGCCTGCTCGAGCAGCGCACAGAACTCATCGAGCCACGCGTTGAAGAACTCGTTGGTCACGGGGCCGCTGGGAAGAGCGCCGGCATAGGTAAGGGGAACCCACTCAACGCCCTCGACGCGCTCGATGTTGCCAAAACGCTCGAGACGCGCGGCATCGATCGCGGAGGTGTCGCCCGTGATCCACGGATGGCTGTCAAGCAGCTCCTGGCCGCGACGGATGCGGAAGGCGGCCTCACCCGAGCGTTACGGCGTGAACTCGGAACACTCGATATGGAAGCCACCGACGGCGATACGATAGGGTTTGGACATGACAATCACGCTCCAAAGGACCGGGGATATCAAACGGGTTCCATTGATGGCGCATACCGCGGCGGTCGCCGCGAACGTTCGCGCGCTCGCAACATAACGACCTGTCAGCGGCGACGGTCGCCCTTGGGTCCAGCCGTTCCCCTGCCTTGTCGGCAATCCCAAGGCTCATGCGCGCGGCGACGAAGTCCGAAATCCGTTTGCAGAACAATAACCGCCCCCACTGTTATTCACCGGGAATACCGCCCGCTCGAGCTGCCGTTTCTTGTCTTTGCGCAGCCTGATTATTAGCATATTTAGGGCGTTTCCCCGGGACAGCAAGGTTGTCGAGGCGTCATTGCCGCAGGCCGGGATGGAGAAGAGTGCATCGACGCCAGGCGCGTCATCGTGGCCACCGGACGTCGCGGCACCGATTGGCTCGAGCACCTGTACTCCGAGCACGGGATTCTCCATACGCCGGGACCTGTTGACGTGGGCGTGCGCGTCGAGATGCGAAACGAGGTCATCGAGGACGTAAACGAGGTCCTCTACGAGGGAAAGCTCATCGGCTACCCCAATCCCTTCCGCAACAAGGTGCGCACGTTTTGCCAAAACCCCGGCGGCTTCGTGACGCAGGAGAACTACGACGGCGGCCTTGCGGTGGTAAACGGTCACTCCTTCAAGGAACGCAAGTCCGACAATACCAACCTCGCCATCTGTGCTCGCACAACTTCCGCGAGCCGTTCAACCAGCCGATCGCCTATGCGCATAATATCGGTAGGCTCTGCAACATGCTGGGCAACGGCCACATCCTCGTGCAGCGCTTTGGCGATATCCTCAACGGCAAGCGCACCTGGCAAAAGGAACTCGACCAATCAAACGTGCGCCCCACGCTACCGGATGCCGTCGCAGGAGACATCACGAGCGCGCTTCCCTACCGCACGATGACCTCGATCGTCGCGTTCATGCTCGCCGTGGACAAGGCAATTCCCGGCTTTGCCTCTGCAGAGACGCTACTCTACGCGCCCGAGCTCAAGTTCTACAGCAACCGCGTGACCATGGACAAAGAGTTCACCACAAGCGTCACCAACCTGCACTGCCTGGGAGACTCCAGCGGCTGGACACGCGGCCTCATGATGGCCTCGGTCATGGGATACCTCATGGGCGAGCGTCTAGCGGCAGAGCTGTAGGCAGCGAAACGGCGTCGGCGGCGAGGCGAGCCGGCTGTCGCATAGGGTGCGGCGCCCCTGCAGGACACGCAGTCCTGCAGGGGCGCCGTTCAGTCTTTAAGGTAGCCGTATACCGCTTGTGAGTAGAGCAGCGCACCATATTCGGAAGGATGCGAATAATCCTGGAAGAAGCTCTTGTCGTACTCATGAGAAGAAAAGTCGATGTAAGGTACGCCCGCCTCCTCGCATGCCTGGCGAATCATCGCGTAGTACTCCTGCCTCATAGAAGCGGTGTACGCCGTCTGGTCGTACATAAAGCCGTTGACCAGCTGGATAACCACGAGCGGAACCATGCCCGATTGCACGCCCGCCGCAAGAGCCATCTTAAAGTCCTCGTACTCCTGCCGACTAAAATACTCGCCGTTATGTACCCTCCATGCGGTCCTGGCCCCTTCGAGCCATGCCTCGCCGCGCTTTTGATACCACCCCTCGTCGACGGCAAAAGTCTTGTTGCGCGAGCTGGCAGCCAAATCATGCGTCGCTTTCGTCTCAAGCTCGGCCCAATCGGGAGCTGATGATGCAACTCCCGGAGCACCCGGAGACGGCACCGATGCGCGATTCCCCGCAAGTCGCAACCGCGCGTCATCGACTGTCGACGCTATCGCGCGGTCCATGGCGCCGGAAAACGAAGACAGAGGGGAGGCGCCCTTCGAAACATCGACGCCGTACTCGCCCAACCGCGCCGCCACGCGCTCTTTAAGGTCTGCGGAGATGCGGTCGTTTGCCATGAAGGCGTCATAGGCATCGTACGAGAACATGGCAGGAAGATGGTCTTGCGGCGCGCGATAGCACATGAACCACTGCATGCTCGCAAAGAGCACGCTGCGGTCTTGCCCCGTCGCGCCACCGAGTGCCCCCATTTCGACAGCTTGCCAAAGACTCTCGCAAGTAGCGCGGCCCACGGTAAGCGTACTGATGCCGTACTCGCCGTTCAAAAGGAGCTTGCTGGGGTTCATGGCGCCGCCATGGCGCGGGCTCAGCTCGGACGAGCCAAAGACAAAGCGCGGATTATAGCCAGCCTTCGCGCGCGCCGCGTATTCGCCGGACACGAAATGATAGTTCGACGCCTGGGCATAGGAAGGGTACGCGACAAATACCGCATCCCCTGCGCCCGACGTGCCGATGCCCAATGCGGCTCCCGCCCCAGGCACCACCAGGGCCACGCAAATGCCGGCAGCAAGAACAAGGGCCACCGCGACGGCACCCAGCCGCTTGAGAGGCACACGGGACATATACGCTCACCACCTAGAATGCCGAGTACACCGGTGCCGCCGGCGCACCATAGGGCGAAAAGAGAAAAAACCAGACAAGTATCGCCGCAAGCAAAAGCACCAAGACGAGCCATGCGGCAAGGGCGGAATAAGAACCCGCGAAGAACCATGCGCGAACGCGCTCGGCAAAAGGATACAGGCGTGCAATGGGCCCCGTTGCCCTGCGTACGCTCACAAGCGCACCTCGATCTGGTGGATGATCTTATTTGCAGTGTTCATCTCGTCGCGGTCCACCGCCGTGGGCGCGATCTGAACGCCAAAGTCCTCCTCAATAGCCACAAGCAGCTCGATGGCCGCCATAGAATCGAGCAGGCCCGCGTCAAACAAGTCGATGTCGCGCTCTTCGCGCACTGCTTCGTCATCACAGATATCCTCGAGTATATCCAGGACCTTTTCTTCAATGTTTGCCGTAGCCATCTACATCATCCCCTCAATGATTTGCTGGACCTGGCCGGAGAACAGGGCGAACCCCAAGAAGACGAGCTGCATGGTCACTGCCCACGAAAGCACTCTGTACCAGGTCTTTTTCTTATTGCGCTTATAGAAACGGGACTTCTTTTGATAGGCCTCCGCAGCTGCAAGGAGGATCCCGTGATAGGCACCGTATGCCAGGTAACTCGGCGTAAGGCCATGCCAAGCCCCCATGAGCAGCATGTTCGCCATATAGGCGGCGCAAGCTGTTTGTAGCCTGGTCGAAAACACATGTCGCCGCGTGACCGCGCGCGTAAAGCGCATGAACACGAAATCGCGCAGCCAGGTGGAAAGCGTGATGTGCCAGCGATTCCAAAAATCCTTGATGTCCACAGCCGCAAACGGCGCGCGGAAGTTGCGCGGGCAGCGGATGCCAAAGCAGTAGCTCGCGCCCATGGCCATGAGCGAATAGCCGGCAAAGTCGAAAAACAGGTAGATCCCGTAGCCGTAAGCATAGGCAATCTGGTACGCCACGCCGGCAAGACCAAGGTTCTCCAGCTTAGGGGCCCCACCGATGCCCGCAGCCGCGACAGGGTCGTACCAGTCGCACACGACGGTGGCGATCACCAGCTGAAAGACCGCGCCCACCAGCAAGAGCAATATGCCACGCGTAAGCAGGTCGGCATATTCGTCGCGCCGATACGTGCGACGCGCATCTTCGACAAAACGACGTGAGCGATCGACAGGCCCCGAGGTAATCTGCGCGAAAAACGTTAAATAATAGAGGCAATCGACAAGAGATAGCTCATCGATCAGCCCATCGCGAATCTCGATGATCACCTGCACCGCGCGAAATGTGCAGTACGAGATGCCCATGAACCCCAAGAGACCCGCACCCGCCGCCGAACTTAACTTGTAGATAACGAGCGGGGCGCACGTGAGCGCCAGCGAAGCTCCGTAGACAGCCATGCTGCGCGTGCCGCGCCTCCAGCTGGCAAGCGTCCAAAAGACCGCCGCACAGGACAGGACGACGAACAGCAAGAACGAGTATGCCGCAGCACGGTCCGACGCAAAGAGAAAGGAAAGCATGATGCACGAAGCGGCAAAACCGTATCCGCGAAGCGGGCGCTCCGTCAGACCCAGTGCCGCCGCAGGCACCACAAGCGCCGCCAACACGACGAAAAAGGAAGCGGAGGTAAAAAACACCATGGCACTAGCCGTTCTGCAAAAACGCAAGCGCACGCCGATCGAGCTTGCCGTTCCCCGTGACGGGAAGCGCGGGCACAAAGACCACGCGACGAGGAACCATGTAATGTGGAAGCGTCTGCTTGATTTGCTCTTTAAGGGCAAGGCCGGCACGGAAATCCGACAAAGTGCGCTCCTGCGCGCTCACCACATAGGCCACCAAGTGTGAGATGCGCCCCTCGCGCTTGGCCGCGACAACGGCACACGACGCCACCTCGGGCAAACGCTGAAGCGCCGCTTCGATCTCGCCCAGCTCGATGCGGAACCCATTGAGCTTGACCTGTAGATCCAGGCGACCACGATAGTGCAGCATGCCTCGGCCGTCCAAGCGTCCCTCGTCACCCGTGCGATAGCTCCTCACAGGCATGCCATCCACCTCGACCACGCCAAAAGCGCGCTCGGTTAGATCCCGCCGGCCCCAATAGCCCGCAGCCACCGTATCGCCCTCGATAACAACCTCGCCCCACGCACCCGCAGGGACATCGTGTCCCTCATCGTCGACGATGCGCAGACGTGTGCCCGGGCGCGGGCTTCCGACCGGCAGAGCCTCGGCGGAGGCAGCCATCTCATCGCTTACCACCACCTCCGTCACCGCCACCGTGGACTCGGTGGGGCCATAGGAGTTGATGATCATCGCGTTCGCAAAGCGCTCGCGCAGACGGCGCGCCGTCTTGTTGGCAAGCGTCTCGCCGCAAAAGATAAAGGTGGCGAGGCCCGGCAAGAGCTCGGAGGAAAACTCGGGGTTCGCCAGGCACATGTCGGCAAACGAGGGTGTGGACACCCAAATGTTCACGCCGCTTTTGGCAAGAGCACGCAGCAGGTCGGTCGCACCCTCGGATGTTTCATGTGTAAGACTGAACAGGCTTCCTCCTGCAGCCAGGGCGCCCGCGAGCTCGAAGACCGAGAGGTCGAACGAGAACGGGGCCTGATCCAAGAAAACGCAGCCATCCTTGTCCACGCCACCGAGCGCCAGATCCCAATCGCAGAAGTTGTCGAAGCACGCGGCCGTGACCTCCACGCCCTTGGGTGCACCCGTGGAGCCAGAGGTGAACAGCACGTAGGCCAAGTCCTCGTCGCAGATCCAGGATTCGCGCCTCGAAGCGCAGCCGGATACCGCAGCTGCGCAAACTCCCTCGACATCGATCACCTGCGCGAACGAAGGCTGCACCTCCGCTGCATCGCCCTCGACCGAGAGGAGCAGCTCGCCGCCCACTTGTTCGGCGATAGATGCCACGCGTGCCACAGGCACCGAATGAATGTCGACGGGAACATATGGGTGCCCGCTTTTCATGCACGCCAAAAACGAGGCGACCATATACGGGGACTTGTGGCCGCGCACCACGATGGGCGCCGCCGCGGCAAGTCCCAGTGTGGACAGGTGCCCGGCAATGCCCTCGGAAGCCCGCCAAAGCTCGGCATAGGTCATCGACTCGCCCGATGACGTGCGAATCGCTACGCGATTTGGCTTGCGCTGCATATGGGCACAGATGTAATCGAGATACCGCATCGGTAAACCTCCTCCACAGCTCGCAGTGAGGATCCACCGCAAAGCAGGACCGTTGTAACACCCGCCGACACGCGGGGATGAATCGAGGTAGCTACGTGACAAAACTGAAAGCGGGCAACAGGGGGCATCACTCACCGCCCACATTCGGCATCTTGCATGAGGGGGGTACGTCAAGCAGCGTTTGCGAACAGCCTCAAGGCTCCACAAAGCGGACGAGCCGTCTCCAGCGGAAATCTGTCAAGCCGGAGATAATGACGCGCCAGCACCCATGCGGCGCGGCCCATGTCGTATGATGATGAGGTTTATATTACGCGCGGTTCAAGGCGCGGAGCGCATGCCCGCGACCGCCGCCGTGCACCGGCACGAGTAGCCACTACCAACAGGAAGGCAGCAGCAATGGTCTCTCGCATCTACGTGGAGAAAAAGCCAGGGTTTGACGTGGAGGCGCAGCAGCTCAAGGCAGAGCTCACCGAGATTCTCGGCGTGAGCGGCCTTACGGGCGTTCGCGTTATCAACCGCTACGACGTTGAGGGCATTAGCCAGGAGCTTTTCGACTCCTGCGTTCCCACCGTGTTCTCCGAGCCCCAGGTGGATGTAACCTACGCAGAGCTGCCCGACTGCGGCGACGCGCCCGTGTTCGCCGTGGAGTTCCTGCCCGGCCAGTTCGACCAGCGCGCCGACTCCGCAAGCGAGTGCGTGCAGCTCATCTCCCAGGGCGAGCGTCCCGACGTGCGCTCCGCCAAGGTCTACGCGCTTGAAGGTGACCTTGCGCAGGCGGACGTCGAGGCCATCCAGCACTACGTGGTGAACCCCGTCGAGGCGCGCCTCGCGAGCCTCGAGCTTCCCGCGACCCTCAAGGTCGACGTACCCGAGCCCCAGCCCGTCGAGGTGCTCGACGGCTTCCGCGAGCTCGATGAGGCCGGCCTTGCCGCCTTTATCGCCGAGCGCGGCCTTGCCATGGATGAGGCGGACATCGCCTTTTGCCAGCAGTACTTCCGCGATGAAGATCGCGACCCCACCATCACCGAGATCCGCGTGATCGACACCTACTGGTCCGACCACTGCCGCCACACCACCTTCGGCACCGTCCTGGACGACGTGAAGATCGACGATGCCGTGGTGCAGCAGGCCTTCGACCGCTATATGGAGATGCGCCACGAGCTCGGTCGCGACGCCAAGCCCGTCTGCCTCATGGACATGGGCACCATCGGCGCCAAGTACCTTAAGAAGACCGGCGTCATGACCGATGTCGACGAGTCCGAGGAGATCAACGCCTGCACCGTCAAGGTGAAGGTCGATGTCGACGGCGAGGACCAGGACTGGCTGTTCCTCTTTAAGAACGAGACCCACAACCACCCGACCGAGATCGAGCCCTTCGGCGGTGCCGCCACCTGCGTGGGCGGCGCCATCCGCGACCCGCTCTCGGGCCGCAGCTATGTGTACCAGGCCATGCGCGTCACCGGCGCCGGCGACCCCACCGTTCCGGTTTCCGAGACGCTCGAGGGCAAGCTGCCGCAGCGCAAGCTCGTGACCACCGCAGCTGCCGGCTACTCCAGCTACGGTAACCAGATCGGCCTTGCCACCGGTCAGGTCAACGAGCTCTATCACCCCGGCTACGTGGCCAAGCGCATGGAGGTCGGCGCCGTCGTGGGCGCTACCCCGGCAAGCCACGTGCGTCGCGAGTGCCCCGCCCCCACTGACAAGATCATCCTGCTGGGCGGCCGCACCGGCCGTGACGGCATTGGTGGCGCTACCGGCTCCTCCAAGACCCAGAACACCGAGTCCATCGAGACCTCGGGCGCCGAGGTCCAGAAGGGCAACGCCCCGGTCGAGCGCAAACTGCAGCGTCTGTTCCGCCGCGGTGACGCCTGTCGCCTGATCAAGCGCTGCAACGACTTTGGCGCCGGCGGCGTCTCGGTCGCCGTAGGCGAGCTTGCCGACGGTCTGTATGTCGACCTGGACACCGTGACCAAAAAGTACGATGGCCTGGACGGCACCGAGCTCGCTATCTCCGAGTCCCAGGAGCGCATGGCTTGCGCCGTCGCCGACGGTGACGTCGAGGAGTTCATGGGCTACGCCGCCGAGGAGAACCTCGAGGCGACCGTTATCGCCGAGGTTACCGCCGAGCCGCGCATGCGCATGGCCTGGAACGGCGTCGCCATCGTCGACCTGTCCCGCGAGTTCCTCAACTCCAACGGTGCGCCCAAGCACCAGGTCGCCCACGTGTGCGCCCGCAGCGTGTGGCAGCCCAGCTGGGCCGGCACCACGCTTGCCGAGCGCATGACCTCGCTTGTCACCGACCTCAACGTCGCCTCTAACAAGGGCCTTTCCGAGCGCTTCGACTCCACCATCGGCGCCGCGACCGTGCTCATGCCCTTTGGCGGCAAGACACAGCTCACCCCAAGCTCGGCCATGGTCGCCAAGTTCCCCGTGGACGGCGAGACCACCACGGCAAGCGCCATGGCATGGGGCTTCAACCCCTACCTGATGGAAGCTGACCAGTTTGCAGGCGCCTACCTGTCCGTGGTCGAGTCCATCGCCAAGCTCGTGGCTGCCGGCTTTGAGCACAAACGCGCCTATCTCTCCTTCCAGGAGTACTTCGAGCGTCTGCGCACCGAGGCCGAGCGCTGGGGCAAGCCCATGGCTGCCGTCCTGGGCGCCCTTATGGCCCAGGTCGACCTGGGCGCCGGCGCCATCGGCGGCAAGGACTCCATGAGCGGCTCGTTTGAGGACGAGGCCGGCGAGCTCAACGTTCCGCCGACCCTGATCAGCTTCGCCGTTGCCGTGGGCCGCGCCGCACGCGCCGTCTCCCCCGAGTTCAAGGGCCTCACGCACCGCGTCGTCCGCATCGCCCCCGCCACCTATGGCGAGGACTACCGCCCCGACGCCCAGCAGCTGCTCGCCGCGTTTGACGCCGTCGAGGCGCTTACTGCCACCGGCAACGCCCTGGCCGTCTCCACGCCCGGCTACGGCTGCGGCGCCGAGAGCCTCTTTAAGATGTGCGTCGGCAACCAGATCGGCATCGAGCTTGCCGAGGACGTGGACGTGGAGAGCCTCTTCACCCCGCTCTACGGTAGCTTTATCGTCGAGCTCGCCGAGGACGCCGAGCTGCCCGAGGTCGCCGACGGCGTTGTCGTCGAGCCCCTGGGTACCACCGTCGAGGGCTATGTCATCGACACCGGCTCCGAGGTCATCGATCTCGCCGAACTCCAGGAGGCCTGGGAGAGCGGCATCGAGGGCGTCTTCGCCTACCGCAGCGCCGGCGAGACCCCCGAGGTCGAGACAATCGACTTCCGCGCCAAGGACATCCACGTGTACGGCGGCGCCAAGATCGCCCGCCCGCGCGTGATCATCCCCGTGTTCCCCGGCAACAACTGCGAGTACGACAGCGCCCGCGCCTTCCGTGCCGCCGGTGCCGAGGCCGACACCTTCGTGATCAACAACCTCACGCCCGAGGCCGTCGCCGAGAGCACCCACGAGCTTGCCCGCCGCATCCGTGCAAGCCAGATCGTCATGATCCCCGGCGGCTTCTCGGGCGGCGACGAGCCCGACGGCTCCGCCAAGTTCATCACGGCGTTCTTCCGCGCTCCCGAGGTCACCGAGGCAGTCCGCGACCTGCTCAAGGCCCGCGACGGCCTGATGCTGGGCATCTGCAACGGCTTCCAGGCTCTGGTCAAGCTCGGCCTGGTGCCCTACGGTGACATCGTCGACGCCACGCCCGATGCGCCCACGCTGACGTTCAACACCATCGGTCGCCATCAGAGCCGCCTGGTGCGCACCCGCATCTCGTCCAACCTGTCCCCGTGGCTGTCGCAGTGCAGCCTCGACGACCCCTACACCGTCGCCATCAGCCACGGCGAGGGCCGCTTTGTCGCCAACGACGAGGTACTCGCCCAGCTCATCGCCAATGGCCAGATCGCCACGCAATACGTGGGCGAGGACGGAAAGCCCAGCATGGATCTCTCCGTCAACCCCAACGGCTCCGCACTCGCCATCGAGGGTATCACGAGCCCCGACGGCCGTGTCCTGGGCAAGATGGGCCATGCCGAACGCCGCGGCGACAACCTGTACAGCAACGTGCCCGAGCACGTCCCCGGCGATAAGTTCATGCCGATCTTTGAGAGCGGCGTAGCCTACTTCGCTTAAAGCTTTCCCATCGGGTACAATCCCTTCGGGTAACAACACCCGCCACCGGCACTCCCAGTGGCGGGTTCTTTTTTGCTTCGCGCATATAGGAAGGACATCATGGAAAGCCGCAAGCCGCATCTCGCCACCCTGCCCGGACTCATCCTGGGCTGTCTTGTTTGCTGTGCGCTCTGGGGGTCCGCCTTCCCCTGCATCAAGATCGGCTACGATCTCTTTGGCATTCCCGCGCACGACAGCGCCTCGCAGTTGCTCTTTGCGGGCTTACGCTTCACGCTTGCCGGCATGTTGGTCATTATCGGCATGAGTGCGGCGCAGCGCCGTCCGCTTGTTCCACAGGCGCGTGATATTAAACCCATCATCACGCTGTCGCTCTTCCAGACTATCGGTCAGTACTTCTTTTTCTACCTTGGCCTGTCGCATGCCAGCGCCATGTCGAGCTCCATCATCGAGGCCAGTGCCAACTTCTTGGCAATCCTCTTTGCCGCCCTGGCGTTTCACACCGAAAAGCTCGATACTGCCAAGGTGCTTGGCTGCGTTTTGGGCTTTGCCGGCGTCGCGCTCGTCAACCTCTCAGGCTCGGACGGCACCTTTGGCTTTTCGCTCAATGGCGAGGGTTTTATCCTGGCATCCACCGTTGCGGGCGCCCTTTCAACCTGCCTGATCGGCATCTTCTCGCGCGAGCACGACGGCGTCCTGCTTGCCGGTTGGCAGTTTTTGTTCGGCGGCATTGTCCTCGCTAGCATCGGCTTTTTGATGGGCGGCAAACTCTCCCCCACCTCGCTCGCCCCCGCTATCGCGCTCATCATCTACATGGCGCTTATCTCCGCGGTCGCCTACTCGCTGTGGTCGCGTCTGCTTGCCGTCAACCCCGTCAGCCGCGTCTCGGTCTTTGGGTTTATGAACCCCGTCTTTGGCGTACTGCTGAGCGCATTGCTGCTTGGCGAGGGCGCCGGCACGAGCCCCGTTACCGTCATCGTTGCCCTGCTGTTGGTCTGCGGTGGCATCATCATCGTCAACAAGCCAAAAAAGGCCTAACGAACTGCTCTTATTTAACAGAGGGGGTTCACACACTTTAGTTTAATGGAGTACACTGGTTCTCGCTGATTTCGTACCGAGTCGCGGCGGCAGACGCCCGTCTTGCCGTAACGCGCCGGCGACATCGAGAGGATACAGATGCATAAGAAACTGGTTATGGGAAACCAGGCTTTTGCGTATGCCGCGCTTGCAGCGGGCGTTCGCGTCGTTGCCGGTTACCCAGGCACGCCGTCGACGGAACTGGTCGAGACGGTTGCCAAACTCAAGGCCCAAGGCAGCGCCGAGGGCGTTCACGTCGAGTGGTCGACCAACGAAAAGGCCGCACTCGAGGTGCTGGCAGGCGCATCATACGCAGGAGCGCGCTGTCTCTTTACCTGCAAACAAGTTGGATTAAATGTTGCCTCCGATCCGCTCATGAGCCTCAACTACGTAGGCATCAAGGGCGGTCTGGTGCTATTTGTCGCAGATGACCCCGGTCCCATCTCCTCCCAGACCGAGCAGGATACGCGCCGCTTTGCCGCATTCGCGAAGATCCCCGTGCTCGATCCGCAAAACCTGGAGCAGGGCTACGCGATGATGCAGGAGGCCTTCGAGATCTCGGAGCGCTACCATACGCCCGTTATCGTGCGCCCCACCACCCGCGTCTGCCACGCCTCGACGTATCTGGAAGTGCCCGAGCACACCGTCGCGCGTCCCGCTAGCACCTTTGAGAAGGACCCCAAGTGGGTCATCTTCCCGCGCCGCTCGTTTGCCGCGCACGGCGAGGTCAATGAGCGCCTGCCGCAAATCGCAGACGCCTATTCCGACGGCAAGGCCGCAGAAGCCTTTAACCCCATCGAAAATCATGGCGACGCTGCACCGCGCCTGGGCATTATGGCCGGCGGCGTCAGTTTCGCCTACACGCGTGAAGCGCTGAAGATTATCGAGCGCCGCGCTGCATCGGCAGGCATCGCCGTACCGCCCTATCGCCTGATGCAAGTCGGACTCCCCTATCCCTTCCCCGTCAAGGCAGCTGAGCGCTTTGCCGAGGGACTGGATCAGGTCCTTACCGTCGAAGAGCTCGACTTTGTCCTTGAGGACGAGATGCTGCGCCTAGCCGGCCGTACGCATGCGGCATATACCGTGCGCGGCAAGCTCGACGGCACCATGCCCGGTCGCGGCGAGAACACCGTCGACGACCTGGTCGAGCGCCTGGCAGCATATCTCGGCATCCCCGCCCAGGCTGTTGCCCCGCGCGCCGATGCCGCGCTTCCCGAGCCGCCTGCACTTCCCGTACGCCCACCGGTGCTCTGCCCCGGATGTCCGCACCGCGGAAGCTTCTACGCCATTAAGCAGACACTCAAAGCCTTGGGCGCCACCGACGCCGTCCTTTCGGGTGACATCGGCTGCTATACGCTGGGCAACGCCGCACCGCTCGATGCCGTCGATACCTGCCTGTGCATGGGCGCAGGCATTACCATGGCTCAGGGCTTAGGCATCGCCGAGCCCGAGCGCAAGCAGATTGCCTTTGTAGGCGACTCCACGTTCTTCGCCAGCGCCATGACCGGCATCGCCAACGCCGTCTACAACGGCCACGACATCACCGTCATCGTGCTGGACAACGCCATCACCGCCATGACGGGCGGCCAGCCCCATCCCGGCACCGGCCTGCGCCTGGATGGCAACAAGTCCGAGCCCATCAAAATCGAAGCCGTACTGCGCGCTTTAGGCGTCACCTGCGTCGAGCATGCCAATCCGTTCGACCTGGCGCAGACGACTGAGGCCGCCCAGCGCGCCATCGCGCATGAGGGCCCCTCGGCACTCATCTGCGAGGGCCTGTGCATCACGCTGAGCAAGCCCAAGTCCGCGCTCCACATCGACGACGAACGCTGCTGTGGCTGTAAGCGCTGCATCACGCAGATCGGCTGCCCCGCCATCGCATGGGACGCCGAGCACCGTCGCGCACAGGTCAATCCGGCCCTCTGCAACGGCTGCGGCCTGTGCACGCAGGTCTGCAAGTTTGGGGCGATCGGTCCAAACGTCACAGCCGCGAAGGGAGGCGAAGCCTAATGCTCAACATCATGATTACCGGCGTGGGCGGTCAGGGCACCGTCCTTGCCGCCAAGCTGCTCGCACAGGCCGCCGAGGCCCGCAACTGGCGCGTGCGCACCGCCGAGACCATCGGCATGGCCCAGCGCGGCGGCTCTGTCGTATCTCATGTCCGTCTGGCAAATCAGGGCGAGTCTTGCATCGACGCGCCGCTTATCGCCCGTGGCGAAGCAGACCTGATCATCGCGTTTGAGCCCGCCGAGGCCGTACGTTGCCTGGGTTACCTGCGCCCCGGCGGCGCTCTGGTAAGCGCCACAAGCAGCGTACAGCCCGTGACGGCGGCGCTCTCACGCGAGGCATACAGCGCCGAGCCATTCTTGGACTACCTGAAGCAGGCCGTTCCCGGTTGCCTGCTCGTCGACGATGCTGCGCTCATTGAGCAGATTGGCTCACCCAAGGCGCTCAACGTCGCACTGTTGGCGAGCGCCATCGCTATCAGCGACCTCGGCATTACCGTCGAGGAGCTTCGCGACGCCATGCACGCCAGCGTGCGCTCGCAGTTTATAGCGCTCAACGACCGCGCCATCGATGTCGCGGTCGCCTCCATCTCCGCATACGCCTCCCGTTAACGTAAGGAGAACACCATGAAGATGCAACCCACGCAGCTTGAGCTCATTACCAAGCAGTTCCAGACTCTCAAGGACCGCTCGCCGTTCTATGCCAAAAAGTTCGACGGCATCGACATTGCCGCCATCACCACGCAGGAGGAGTTTGAGCGGCTGCCCTTTTCCGAGAAGGCGGACCTTCGTGAAGCGTACCCCCTGGGCATCCAAGCCGTCCCGGACGAGGAAGTCGTCCGCATCCATAGCTCATCCGGCACTACCGGCACGCCCGTGATCATCCCCTACACCAAGCAGGATGTTGATGACTGGGCCGAGATGTTCGCCCGCTGCTATCGCACGGCCGGCATCACCGCGAAGGACCGCATCCAAATTACCCCGGGCTACGGCCTGTGGACAGCAGGCATCGGCTTTCAGTTGGGATGCGAGCGCCTGGGCGCCATGGCCATTCCCATGGGCCCTGGCAACACCGAAAAACAGCTCAAGATGATGCAGGACCTGGGCTCGACCGTTATCACCGCGACCTCGAGCTACGCCCTGCTGCTGGCAGAGGAGATCACCAAGCGCGGCCTGCGCGACAAGCTCTATCTGACCCGCGGCGTCATCGGCTCGGAGCGTTGGGGCGAAAAGATGCGCCAGCGCATCCAAAACGAGCTGGGCATCGAAATCTTCGATATCTACGGCCTCACCGAGATTTACGGACCGGGCATTGGCATCTCGTGCCGCGAGCACGATGGCATGCACATCTGGGCCGATTACGTGTACTGCGAAATCGTGGATCCCAAGACCGGCGAAGTGCTTCCCGACGGCGAAGTGGGCGAGCTGGTAATCACGACCCTGCGTAAACAGGGCGCACCGCTCATTCGCTATCGCACGCACGACCTGACGCGCATCATCCCCGGCAAATGCGCCTGCGGCCTTGACCACCCGCGCATTGACACCCTGGTCGGCCGCACCGACGATATGATCAAGGTCAAGGGCTGCAACATGTTCCCCGCCCAGATTGAGGAAGTCCTTAAGTTTGTCAATGGCGCGAGCTCCGAGTATCAGGTGATGATCGAGGCGGTGAACGGTCGCGATGTGCTCGAGCTGCTTTTCGAAAGCGAGCTGACGGGTGCCGAGCGCGACGCATGCGAGCGCGAGGTGGCCGCCGTCTTTAAGGCCAAGATCGGCTGCACACCTAAGGCAACTGCCGTACCGCTCGGCGAGCTTCCCCGTTCCGAGAAAAAGACGCGGCGCATCTTCGACAGCCGCTACTAATGCCCTGCCAACAAAAAAGGGGTGCACGACCACCACGGTCGTGCACCCCTTTTTCTAGCGAATCTGAACGCCAGCTTTCTTCTTCTCGGCCTTGACGCGGTAGAGCTCCGCATCGGCAGCGCGAAGCAAATCCTGCCAGGTATCGACACCATCGCCAATCCGCGCATAGCCGATGGACATCCGCAATGCATACGGTACCTCGGCGCACGCGAGCTCGTCGTTGATTGCCGTGCACAGATTCATGATCTCCTGCTCCAATGCCGCTTTTTGGAGCACCACGAACTCATCGCCGCCATAGCGCGCGATAAAGCCGCCAGATATCGAGCAGACGTCCTTGAGCGCCTTCGAAACAACCTGAAGGGCATGGTCACCCTCGACATGTCCATAGTGGTCGTTGATCTGCTTAAAGCCGTCAGCATCCATCATCAACAGATACACATCATCGGCCTGGTCCGAACCCAAGAACAGCGACAACATGTAGGTCTCAAACCGGTTACGGTTGTTGAGACCGGTCAACGGGTCAGTCGAAATCAGCTGCTCCTGATAGACGATATAGAGCAGCAAGATGCTCAGCAGTATGCCGACGCAAAGACCCGGCACCGAAAACAACACCTGGAAGGTACCGCCCACCAGAGCAGGGACCGCAAAGAAGGCGAGGGTGCGGTAGATGGCCTTCTTCTGCAGGCTTTCGACCCGTCGCGAATGTATAAAAGCGTGCAAGGACGTATATATGACGTAGCAGTAGCTAACGATAGGCTGAATCATATAAGCTGCACCGCGACGATATACGCCCTGCGCGTCGATATAGAACAGAGTGTGCGTCCAGTAACTGGTAAATGCCAGCGCGACCACCACTATCGTAGGCAACGCAAAAAGCGCCACCCTATAGGGCGTGGTCAAGAGCTGTGAGCCCTGCATCGTCTCGGAATAGAAAAACCAAATGAGGCACGCGACGGCAAACAGCGAAAACGAGACCGCGTTGGAAATCCAGTTGGCCGTAATGCCCACAGGAGTGCTCACGCCGTCCGAGAGCGTCCAGATCATATCGAAGAAAATATACGCAGCAGACGTGTAGCCCAGCATGCTAAACAAGAGCTGCTGGGTGCTCGAGAACAAGGAGCGGCGGCTTCGTGCGGCAAGCCCGATAAGAATAATCATGCACAGCAGAAATATCTCGATCTTGAGTGCCTTAACCACCAGGTCATCCCCTCTATATCCAAGTGGTCAGAATCGCCCGAGTTGTGCCCAGGCGCCAAATCCCCTTTCTCCGCAGGGGTAAAGGGAATCATAGCAGAGCGCCCGAACGTTACTGCGTAACAGTCATCGTTCGGGCGCCCATACGGCGCGAATTGCACGCGCCGGCTTGATTGACTCGAGTCGGCGACTACTCGCCGTCGATGTCGGTTGCGACGGCCTCCTCAATAGCCTCGACGCCTTCGACCGACAGGTCCTCCTTGCCGTGGCAGAACTTCTTGTCGACCCAGCCGGTCAGAATCGGAGCCATGATTGCCGTGATGATAACGGCGGTGGCGATCTGGGCGTACGCGGTAGGCGCAAGCTCGGCATAGCGCGGAGCGACCTCGGCAAGCGCGACCGGCGTGGTCATAGCCGTACCGGCGATGGTGGAGCACGCCACAGCCGCCTTGCCGTTGCCGCCGCACAGACGCTCAAAGGCGAAGGTGATGGGGCCGACGATAAAGAGGGTGATGAGGCCCAGCAGGATGCCCGAGATACCGCCGGTGATAAAGCTCGACAGGCTCATGGACGCACCAAGCTGAAAACCAATGACGGCAATCGCGGGATTGGCGCCGGGAACCAGCAGGTTCTTGATGAACGGGAACAGGTTGCCCAGAACCATACCGATGACGAGCGGCAGGATGGAACCGACAATGGTGCCGATGGGAATGTTGGCGAGACCCGAAACACCAAGGATAATCATCGTGACGGCAGGACCGGCCGTAAAGAACAGGATGCCCACGGCGCCCTGCTCGGACTCATCGCCAAACTCGCCCATAATGCCCGTATAGAGCGCCATGTTGCAAAACGTGATGCCTCCGATGATGGACACGGAGCTCAGGCCCAAGAAGTTATCGTTAAAGAAATAGGCCACGCCCAAGCCGAGAGCTGCCGCAACGACAAGCTTGGGAATCAGCACGACAATGCCGGTCTTGATGGCGCCCGGCGTGGACTTAAAGCTGATGCCGGCACCCACAAAGAGCAGGATTGCGGCGACGATGGTATTGGAGCCACCGCGGCAGGCAGCCGTAAAGAAGCCGCCGATCTCAAAAACCTGCGGGCAGAAGGTATTGAGCAAAAGTCCGACGATCATCGGATAGATCATGATGTCGCCCGGAATGCGTGGAACCTTGAATTTCTTTTGCTCGTTAGCGGTCGCTTCCTGTGCCATGAAACCCCCATTTCCGCTGACGGAGCACAAAAGCCCACGTCACGCTTTGCTACAGTAAAGTTTGAACATGGTACCAGAAGAAGCAGACCGTCTTGGCGAGAAATTCAACAAGTTGGGGCATGATGAGATTCGGTGCCCGCAACGCCACCCCTATATAAGGCTCAAGACGATATAGAGTACGATACCCGAGACGCAGCACCACAGCATCGACTTTGTCTTGATTGCCACCGCCACGACGCCGGCCGCCGCAATCCAGGGAACCAGGCCCGACCAGGGTCCGGCATCGAATGCGCCAGGGCTCACCAAGTCGTTGGCGACCAGCGCCGCAAAGGCGGCGGGCGGAATGTAGCCCAGGGCCTCGGTGACGCGGGGCGACAAGGTCCGCCCACGCAGGACAAATGCCGGGGCAATGCGGAAAAACGCGATAGCCGCCCACGACGACAGCCACAGGACCAAAAACTCATTAACGGGCATCGCGGGCACCCCTTCCGTCGAATGCGGCATCGCACACAAGTGCGATGGCAACGCCGACCACAACGCTTGCCGGCACGGCAATGTTCGTGAGGCCCAAGAACCTGCATACGGCAACGGACACCGCGCCCGAAACCGCTGCGACAACGTTGCCGCGCGATAGCCGCTGCGAAAAGAGTAAACAGATAAAGAGCGAGGTGCAGACAAACCCTGCAATAGCGGTGGGAACATCGACAACGGCACCGACGATGGCGCCCATCGTGCACGAAGCGCCCCATGTTGCGATAAGGACCACGTTGAGCACGAAGGACTCACGCGGGCCCCAATCGTCCTTCTCGACCAACTTGGCAAGCGAGATGCCGTATGCCTCCTCGGTGAGCGTCGCGGTGACCGCCAGCGTCTGACGCTTCGAGGCGCCCTTCAGATGCGGGGCAAGCGATGCCGAATAAAGTGCAAAGCGCGAGGAGATGGCGGCGACGCTCGCGACAATCGATGCCGCCGGTACGCCTGCCAGCCACAGGTTGCAGATCATAAACTGACCGCTGCCCGTCACAAACGTGCTGCTCAGGGCAAAGACCATCCAGGACTCCATTCCCGTCTGCCCCATGATCATTCCGCACGGCGCGCCTATTGCAACATAGGTAAGCATCACCGGCCAGACGGTTCTAACGATATTGAGCACCATACGCTCCTCATCCTGACAAGATCTCCGAGCCGCATGTAACGACACAGCAGAATCATCATCCGACAGCAACAGAGTTCACCTACAATTGCCACCGGATCGAAAGACACAACTTTTTAGGAAGTCATTATGACAGCTATCGATCGAGACCGGGCGCGCGCGGCCTTCAAAAGCTACACCGACGCCTACGACGCCACCAACCCACGCATCGCGCTCAAAATCGAGCATACGTACCACGTAGCCGAGGCATGCGATGCCGTAGCACGCGAGCAGGGCTGGTCGTCAGACGATATTGACCTGGCATGGCTTTGCGGCCTGTTACACGATATGGGCCGCTTTGAGCAGCTGCGACGCTGGGACACCTTTAAGGACGCCGAGAGCATGAGCCATGCAGCGCTGGGCATCGAGGTCCTCTTTGGCGAGAATCCCGCCGATGCACCCGCCGTAACGAGCATCCGCGACTTTATCGACGACCCGGCAGAAGACGAGCTCATCCGAGCGAGCATTGCCTATCACAGCGATTTCCGTCTACCCGCGCAGCTCGACGAGCGCACGCGGAGCTTCTGCGATATCGTGCGCGATGGTGACAAGATCGACATTATGCGCACCATCGCCGACAGCACCGTCGACACCATCCTCAAGGTGGACGAGAAGACATTTCTCGGCAGCCGTTTCTCCTCGCCGACACTTGCCGCCTTTGACGAGCACCGCTGCGTCGCACGCGATGAACGCGACGAGCCCGCGGACTACCTGGTGGGACTCATCTGCCTTATGTTTGAGCTCGTCTATCCAGCGAGCCGTGCGTTGGCGCGCGAGCGGGGCGATATCTACCGCCTGCTCGACGCGCCCTTTGGCATTACGCGCCCCTTTACCGGTCCCGCCACGCAAGCGACCTGGGAGCGCCTAAAGGACGAGATGCGCGACTGGCTGGCGCGCGCCTAGCGCTCAAGCTGGGCCAGCAACTCCTCGACAACCTCGACGGAGTCGCCGACAACCTTGTACTGGGCGGCGCCAAAGATGGGGGCATCCGGGTCCTCATTGATGGCGATAATGCACTCCGCCCCACCGATACCGGCAAGATGCTGGATAGCGCCCGAGACACCGATGCTCACGAGGAGCTTGGGCGAGACCGATACACCCGTCTGGCCAATCTGATGGCGATACTCCAGCCAGCCGGCCTCCACGACGGGTCGCGTGCAGCCAAGCTCCGCACCAAGGGTCTCGGCGAGCTTTCGCATCAGCGGTAGGTTTTTCTTGGAGCCGATACCGCGGCCCACCACGACCAGACGCTCGGCATCGGCAATCGAGGCCTGTTGTCCCCACTCCTCGGCGGGAATCGAGATCTCGATGCGAGCCTTGACGTCTTCTGCAAGCGATACCTGGGTGATCGTGCCGGAACGGCTGTAGTCGAAGTCGGGCGCCTTAAAGATACCGGGGCGCACCGTTGCCATCTGCGGACGGTGGTTGGGACAAATGATGGTGGCCATCAAGTTGCCGCCAAACGCCGGGCGCGTCTGCTGCAGCAGACCCGTCTCCGCATCCATCGAAAGCACGGTGCAGTCGGCCGTGAGGCCCGTCTGCAGGCGCACGGCAACGCCAGGTGCCAGCTCGCGGCCAAAGGCGGTCGCGCCATACAGAATGGCCTCGGGCTTGCGATCGGCCACCAAATCACAGATAAGGCGAGCATAGACCTCCGCGTCATTCTGGCGCAGGCGCTCGTCGCGACAGACCAGGACCTCGTCCGCGCCGGCACAAACCAGATGCTCCAGGTCCCCGAGCGAGCCCTCGGGGCTCATGCCGACCAGCGCCACCAGGCGACAGCCGCGAGCATCGGCAAGCTCGCGCCCCTTGCCCATGAGCTCGTATGCCACGGGGGCCACGGCATCGTGCTCGTCGGTCTGCACGTACACCCAAATGTCTCGATAGGCGCCAAGGTCCGCCACGCCGGCGGCCTCGTCGCGCTCGATTGAAATGGCGTTGACGGGGCAGGCTTCGACGCACCCGCCGCACAGGATGCAGCCATCGGTTACGCGGGCGCAGCGATTGGGGCGCTCCCCCTCCACCACAATGCCGCTCGAGGCGCAGGCACGAACGCAGCGACCGCAGCCGATGCAAGCTTCGCTATCGATAATCAGTCCGCTCATCTATGCCATCCCCTCGATAATCTTGGCGAGTTTTACCGCCTGCTCGGACGCCGTTCCCTCAACAGCCTCACACGTTTGGTCGCGGTTGGGCACAAACGAGCGAACGACCTGTGTCGGCGAGCCGGCAAGACCGCAGCGCGCGGGGTCTGCATGCACGTCGGCAGCGCTAACCACACGCACGTCCGCATCCTCGGCCGCGCGAATGCCGGCAATACTCGGCATACGCAGCTGGCCAATCTCTTTGGCGGTCGTCATCGCGCACGGCATCTCCAGGTACACCGTCTCCTCACCGGCATCGCAGCCGTGGACGAGCGCCAGCGAGCCGCAGGTCGTAAAGCCCGCGCTCTGCACGCAGCTCACGTCAGTCACACAGGGAATCTCAAAGGCACCGGCAAGCTCGGGACCAATCTGGGCCGTATCGCCGTCCACCGCCATCTTGCCGCAGATGAGCAGGTCAAAGTCCTCGTCGAGCGCCTCGATGCCGCATTTGAGGGCATATGTGGTGGCCAGGGTGTCGGCGCCCGCAAAGGCACGGTCGGTCAGCAGCAGCGCGTCGTCGGCACCGCGGGCGATGCAGTCGCGTAGCAGCGATTCGGTCGCGGGAATGCCCATCGACACCACTGTTACGCGCACGTCCATACCAAAGCCGATAAAGTCGTCCTTCAACGCCAGCGCGCATTCCAGAGCGCTTGCATCGAACGGGTTGATAACAGCCTGTTTGCCATCGCGCACGATGGTATTGGTCTTGGGGTCCATCTTGACCTCGGTGCTTCCGGGCACCGCCTTGACGCACACCACCATATGGAAATCACTCATCTTCACGCGCCCCCTTTCTGGACGAGTTCATCCAAGAGCTTCTCCGCAAACAGGTTGCCGCGACCCAACTGGCCGGCGGGGTCGAGCTGGAGTTTGAGCCGCGCCGATTCGACCATGGCCTCGTGGCCGTACATCGTCTCCAAGAAGCCCGCCTTGATCTTGCCGACGCCGTGCTCGGCAGAAACGGCACCGCCCATGGCCGTGACCTCGGAGGCCCACTGGGCAAAGAGTTCTCCACCGCGGCGGTAGTCTTGCGCATCGCGCGGCAGAATGTTCACATGCAGATGGTTGTTGCCGATGTGTCCCCAGGCAGCAGACTCAAGCCCGCTTTCGGCCAGTGTGCGGCGATAGAAGGCGACGACATCGGCCAAGCGCGCGTTGGGCACCGACATGTCGGATCCCAGCTTGGTGATCGTAGGGTCCGTGCGGCGGCGCTCATCGATGAGCATATTGACGCTCTCAGGCACCGCGTGGCGGAAGAACCGCTGACACTCGCGATCGACCTCGGTGCGCGCAACCCATGTCGCATCGTCACTGCCGCCCGCAAGCTCCAGTACCCACCCCAAGTGATACAGCTCCTCAGTCGCCTGGACTTCGTCGTCGCAGTCGAGCTCCACGTAGACACAGACCTTGGCGTCTTTGTCGAGCGCCGGCAGCGAGGCGAACGCGGTCGACTGCTCACGCTGGCGACGCAGGATATCCAGGGCGGCAGCATCGAAGTACTCAATGGCAGCCGCATGGGACAGGACGGGGCGCACGGAGTCGGTAAAGGACACGGCCTTGTCTTCGCTGTCAAAGAAACAGCTCACGCCCCAAACGACCACAGGCGCCGCCTGCAGGGCAATCTCGAGCTCGGTGATTACGCCGAGCGTGCCGCAAGCGCCGATAAAGAGGTCGATGGCGTCCATATCGTCCGCAACAAAATAACCCGAGGCATTTTTGGTCTTGGGCATGGTGTAGCCGGGAAGATCAAGCTCGATCGTGCGGCCTTCCGCCGTAGCGAGTGATAGACGACGGCCCTGGGCAAAAGCCTCGCCGCGCTGAAGCTCAAGCAAATCGCCATCAGCCAGCGCGACGTGGAGTCCCGTGATATGCGGGCGCATGGGACCGTAAGCGTAGCTGCGGGCGCCGGAGGCGTTGCATGCCGCCATGCCGCCCAGACAGGCAGACGCCTCGGTGGGATCGGTGGGAAAGAACTGCTCGGGGGCCTCTTGGAACTCCTCGTAGGCCTCAAGCGATACCTGGTCCCAGCCAGCGGTCGGCAGCACCTTCTTGCCCAGCTGCTTGCGCAGTTCCGAAAGCACAACGCCCGGCTCCACGCGCAGCAGAAAGCGGCCTTGCTCATCGCGGCGAAGGCCCAAGTAGCGATTCATGTGAGAAGTATTGAGGATATGCCCGCCGTGGGGCACGGCGCCGGCAGCAAGGCCGGTTCGGGCGCCCTGAACCGTTACCGGGACACACTGGGCATGGAGCTTTCCCAAAATGGCGCGGACCTCGTCTTCCGTTGTCGGAAACGAGATGCTCGTGGCCTCGCCTGATGCGCGAGACTCATCGCGACCATACTCTTCGAACTCGTCGGTGAAGGGTTTGATGGTTACAGACACGCGAACTCCCCCTTTAGCTAACTACAGTGTTTGCAGGGAGATGTTACCGCATCGTTTCGTCGACGTGTTCGAGACCGTCTCCATAGTTGGCGATTTTTACGTTCGCGCAATTCGGCGAACGGCGAGGTTTCCTCGGCAGACGATGCTTTTGACACATATCGCTCCGCCGTCGCCGATCGCGTAAATGTCGGTCGAAAAAAGTTGGAGTTATTTTTGCCGCCTTTTACCTGCGGAGACGCCAATCCGTCAAGCATTTGGTCAGAAATTGGTCAAGTTACGACTGATACGGTCGGCATCGACAGCCAAAACCGATAGAAGTTTTGGCCCCAGAAGCAGGGAGGTTCCCATGGCATATTACTGGCCCCAGTACGGCATCGCCATCGAAGTCGACGACGATCCCTATCTCCTGCCTTTCGACGAAGAGGCATTCCCCGACACGGCGGTCTACCACGTCACCACCGATGTTATCTGCGATCCCGAGTCATTCTCGGCGCTCGCCCACCACATCGCGCGTACCCACAGCATCGAACTCCCTCACGACTTCGACGAGCTCATCTACTCGCGCCGCCTGATGCTTCACATGCTCTTTGGAGCGGACCCGTCCACGTTCGCACGTGTCTACACCACCAAGGACGCCGCATGAGTGCGAAGAAGCCACCCCACTTTGCAGGCATGGGGCGTCGCAAGAAGCTCATCGCTGCCTGCTTGGCCATCGTCTGTGCCCTTGTCGCCGTAGGACTATACGCTTGGCAGTCGCAGCCCGTGCCCGAGGCGGGCGCCTCAGTCACGACGGCCGAGGGCAAAACTCGCCAGGAAATCCAAGATGAGCTCGACGCCATCGTCCGCGACAACATGATGACGATTTCGGTCGCACCGGTCGCCCAGCTGCAAAAAGGCGGCAAGCTGCGCGTCAACGTGCAAAACGTCCAAGACAACAAGTTTCCCCAGCGATTCCGCGTCATCCAAAACGACGAGACCATATACGAATCCGATGTGGTCGAGACCGGCAAAACGGTCGAGACATGCCCCGCCGGCGACATCGAGGAAGGTGAGGCGTATATCGAGATCCAGGCGCTTGACGCCAAGACCTATGACAGCCACGGCAACCCGACGCGCGTCAAGGTACGGGTTGAGCAAGCCGAGAACTAGCTTTTCCGGCCGACGCGGCACCGCACGCAATTCACCAGCATTCGTCCAATCATCGCGGGGACGGCCCGCGGCGAATAGAAAGGAACGACCATGGACATCACCAGGAACATGAACGGAGCCAGAGCGCTCGTCGTGGGTGCAGGGCTCGCGCTCGCGCTCGCAATGGGCGCCGCCCCGACGCCAGCTATGGCAGCCGGGCGTGTTGGAACCACGAAGGTAATGGTCAAGACCGAGATCGACAACATCAAGTTCAATGCCCCGACGGTCATTCCCTTCGTCGCCCAAGCAGACGGCACGCTGCAGGGCCCCTCAGAAGATGCGACCACCATCGACAATCTTTCGGCCTATGGCATCCATGTCACCAACATGAAGATCGACGGCATGAACACCTGGACCATTGCCGCCGACGCCAAGGCCGGAACCGCGCAGAACTCCATCGACTTTAAGGTCGGTCCCGACGGCGCACTCCAAGACGCCAGCGCCGCCACGCAAGGAACGGGTCTCGATCTTTCCAAGAATGCAGCCTTCGACATGGGCTACCAGGGCATTGCCGGCGGCACGGACAAGATCAAGCTCAAGACGAGCGGAAACGTCGCCCGCGTCACACGTGACATCTTCCACGTAACCGGCGAAGGCGATCAGGTTGCAACGATTACCTGGACGGTCGAGCCCGGTGCGCACACGGCATAAGGCCGTTGCCCTGGCCGCCGCCATCGGCATCTTGGCGTTTGTACCAGCCACGGCCTTTGCCCAGCAAGAACAGGCGCAGGCCGCCACGCAAGTGACGGTCGACCTCTCGGGGCTCGACCGCGGCGACCGCCAGGAACCGTTGGCGCAGACAGGCGACGGACGATGGCTCTTGGCAGCAGGCGCCACAGCAGCAGGCGCGGGAACCGCCGGCCTCGGTCTGTACATCAAACGCAGCCAGTAACAAAACACGGACAGGCCGCACTAAATTAGGTAAGGAGACCCCATGGCATCGAAAAACCTTTTGCCCGTCGTCGCGCTCTGCGGCGCGCTCGCAACCGGAACGCCTGTCGCCGCCTGGGCGACTCCCGTCATGGCGGACTCCCTACCGGCAGCCCTAAGCTCCGCACCAAATCCGTCGAGCGCCATTGCGTGCAAGCGTTTTTCGATAGCACGGGCCGCAATCTCAACCTCGGGATGCCTTCGTCGTAATGCAGACGGCTCGATAGTCGTGGATATCAAGCGCTCAAACAAGACGAACGGTTCCCAGACAGGGAGTGCAATCTGCACGTGGCGCTCGGTTGTACTCGATACCGACGGCGATCCATGCGATTTGGAACTACGTATCGACATCGCTTCGGTCGATGACTCGGCGAACGGAGCGAAGGTCGCCTTCGACAGTACGTTTTTCGAGAAAGGAGGAGGTATCTGTCTGGGCTGCGCCGCCGCGAATGCAGGCGATGCGCAGCCCGCCCTCTCATTCACGGCATCGATGCGGCTGACAAAGACGGGCACCGATGCCATCGCGGCGGGAGAAGCACCCCTGCTGTTCTACACCGCCAGCACCAAAGACACAGACGCTCATTTCGAGAAGCCATCCGGATCGCTCAGTCTTACGCGAGGAACGGAAGCAGGCCCTATTGAGATCGATGCCCACGCGCAAAGCAGGCAACGCATTCTTGCCGACCCGGCGCTTCTCGAAATGGAGTGGAACGGATCCGGGGCCATCGGGATTGTCCCCTCCGCGCTTGACGCCAAGACGCTCCCCTCAAACGACGAACCCACCAACGCAACCATACAAGAAGAGAGCGCAGACAAAGAAGCAGGCGCGGGCAACACGCCGTCGCCAACAAACAGCGTCCCAGCTTCTTTCGAAGCACCGGATGAGCCCGCTGCCGATCCAAACGATCCCAAGCTCGCGGACAGTCTGGGGCTTGCTGATCCTCAAGAGATCGATGAAGGTAACTGCTGCGTACTCGCCGCGCTCGACCACACAGAGTTCATCGACGCTGCGAACATCGAAGTTGCCGCCGCCAATCAGCCCGTCCGCAAGTCGGCCATCATCGCATTCCCCGAATCCATCGAGGTCGTCTTTTTGCCATCGGGCGAGGTCGTGGCCCCAACACTGCTCACCTTGCTGGGCGCCAAGAATACTCGAAACGAAATTAAAAAAGTCACGGTTGTCGACCCTGCAACCACCGCCAAACTGCGTCTATACGCCGTTGCCCCAGATGGAGGCACGACCCTGGAATTCGATGGCGACACACTCCTAGCCTGGCGACGTCTGGACAATATGCAAGACGTCTCGTATCAGATCGAACTCGAAGGGTTTGATCGTGCCCGTGATGCCAATATCATCGCCGCGGCTATTGAATCCCCACAGCGGCTTATGACACTGCGCTTTGACTACTATCCCTATGTCCCGACAACTACCTGAGGCTTAAATGCCGTGCGTCGTTCCTAATACCACTTATATAACGTATTAGATGGGTCGCGATGAGCCTCGCATTCCGTTCTGCTACGATTGCCACGTTGGCATCAATACGGGAGGGCTCATGCCGGGCTTGGGAACAATCATCAACATTGCGCTTTTGATTGCGGGCGGTCTTTTGGGATTAGCGGGCGGTCGCTTTATCACACCGCGCATCCAAGACACCCTCATGAAAGCATCGGGGCTGTGCGTCCTGTTTATCGGCTTGGGCGGCACCATACAAAAGATGCTCGTCATCGATGGCGACGCCCTCTCGACCACCGGCACCACCATGTTGATTGTCTCGTTTGCCCTGGGCTCGCTCATCGGCGAGTCCGTCAATCTGGAGGCGGCGATCGAGAACCTCGGCGAATGGCTCAAGCGAAAAACCGGCAGCGAAGGTGACAACGAGTTCACCAACGCCTTTGTCTCGGCATCGCTCACGGTGTGCATCGGTGCCATGGCCATCGTGGGCTCGATTCAGAACGGCCTGCTCGGCGATTGGTCCACACTCGCCCTCAAGGGCGCACTGGATTGCATCATTGTCTGCACCATGACGGCCTCGCTTGGCCGCGGCTGTATCTTCTCCGCCCTGCCCGTCGCCGTGTTCCAGGGGACGATCACGCTGTTTGCCGGCGCACTCTCCCCCATCATGACTACCGCGGCGCTCGACAGCCTTTCGCTCGTAGGCTCCATGCTTATCTTCTGCGTCGGCGTCAATCTGATTCACCCTCAGACCTTCCGCACGGCCAATATGCTTCCCTCCGTCGTCATCGCCGTCATCTATGCCCTCCTGTTCTAAATATATCTATGCAGCGGTATCTCGAACATCTGTTTGATGCTGTGCTATGATATGAGGTCACCGTAGCTGCGTTCGAGAGGAGGAGCGGTGGCCGACCAGGACATCAAGATGCTCATCGAGCGCATTATGGCCGAGGCCCGGACCCATCAGTCCGCCCGCTTCTCAAACGAAATCTACGCTGACGAGCCGATTCTCAAAACCGGCCGCCAAATGCAGAACTTCCTCCCCGACCAGTACCGCAAAATGCGAGAGATATCGCGCTGGCAGGATGACCCCAAGGGTGGCACGGGCCGTTGGCTTTCGGAAGCTGAGCTTTTTTACCGCCAAGGCCTGCTGATGGCCGACTTTGAGGACGACTGTCCCTACAACGGCACCTTTAAGTCGTACTTTCCCACCTATAACGCCATGAGCGACCGACAGCTGCGCGGCTACTTTACCTGGCGCGCCCAAGTGCGTCGCGGAACAGTCGAGGAAACGTCTACGTCCTTTGCCTTTCTGTATCTCTATGAGTTGATCTGCGGCATTGGCGTAGATAATCCGCTCGATGGCTTTAACAAGATTAAGGCCTTTTGGGATGCCTATCGCGCCTTCGAGCCCGGCATCGACCGGTTTGCGCGCGTGTGGCTGCAGGATTACGCCGTATTCCACGGGCTCGACCCCAAGCTGCTTCGCGACTCTAAAACCGTCATGTTCGACAACGCCCTCATTGAACTGCGGCGCGCAGTACGAGACCTTGTACCAGCACCGGCGCCGTCCGGTCAAGCTCCCAAGCGTCGCAAAACCTCCGAGCCCACGCTCCCCCTTCCACCCGATGAGGCGCGCGAGGAGCGACTCATGGCCGCCATCAACGCCCTCTCCACGTACAACCTCAATAACTCAAGGCTCGACCGCAGCCACCACCGCGATCTGCGCCACGTGGCATGCGCCGTGTATGTCCGCATGGCGCGCTACTATGACACGCACCGAAAGACCGGCATCGTGGCGAGTTTATTTGGGGAGGAGACGGCTATGTCCTACACCATGTTTGCCTCGGCCGTATTCTTTGCGCCCGAGCGCCACGAGGACTGCGAATACCACCTGGATCCTATCCATATCTACCGTTGTCAAAACGGCTTTTGGGAATGCATGCGGATTCACGGCAGCAGGCAAAAGAGCAGCAAGCTCGGTGAAATGATGCGCGCCTGCGACCAACGCCTGCGCTTGGCGCTGGACCCCGCCCATCCCCTTAAGGAAGAAAAGGTCCCCAAATATCTGGCCAAGATTATCGATGACGAGATTGTGGCATGGCTTTCGTGGGACGCCGCGCACCAGCCTGTCAAGATCGATATCGACCTGAGTCAGCTGGGACACATTCGGAGCGCCGCTGCGCAAACACGCGAAGCGCTTTTGATCGACGAGGAGCGCGAGGACGGCGCGTGCGCAGAAGCCGAGGCAGCGGACTCAGAGCAACCGGAAGCCGAGCCCGTGGCCGACGCGATTGCCGAGGCGGTCGCGGTACCCATTCGGCAGGACGAGGCCGACGAGCCGACCATACCCACCGAACAGTTTGGTGTCGTGGCGCCGCTTCTCGCGCCGACGCCCACGCTCGCAGCGGCTGCGCCCGCTGGCGCCGCAAGCGAACTCGCGCCCGCCGCAGACGCCTATCTCCGCGCGCTACTCGAGCACAACGCAGCACAGGCGGCATCGGCGGTAGTGCAATCGGGACAGAGCGAAGATATGCTCGTCGATAGCATCAACGAGGCGCTCTTTGACCTGGTGGGCGACACCGTTATTGAATTTGGCTCGGCAGGACCGCAAATTATCGAGGACTACGAAGCAGACGTGAGAGGATACCTAGACCATGAGTGATACCGCATCCGCAGCACCCCGCGTGCCCAAGCGCGTCGCCGCCGTCATTCTCAACTCGCTCAAGGGCGGCGTCGTCCCGCGCATTGGCCTTCCCTACATCACCGTGGGACGTGAGGTCGAGATCCGCGCCCTGCTCACCGATCTGAGCCTCATCGCCGATGGCGGCGCAAGCTTCCGCTTCCTGGTCGGTCGCTACGGCGCCGGCAAGAGCTTTTTGCTCCAAACCATTCGCACACATGCCATGGGAGAGGGCTTTGTAGTCGCCGATGCCGACCTTTCCCCCGAGCGCCGACTGCAGGGCGGTCAGGGCCAGGGTCTGGCCACCTATCGCGAGCTCATCCGCAACATATCGACCAAAACGCGCCCCGAGGGCGGTGCGCTCAATCTTATCCTTGATCGTTGGGTTGCCTCGTGTGCCGATGCCGACGAGTCGGCCATCAATGCCCAGCTCGCTCCGCTCGAGGAGATGGTCCACGGCTTCGATTTCACCCGCATGCTCCGTCGCTATCGCACGGCCGTCGCAGAGGGTGACGAAGAGAGCATGAGCCGCGTGACCAAATGGATCCGCGGCGAGTATCGCACCAAGAGCGAGGCGCGCGCCGAGCTAGGCTCCTCGACCATCATCAGCGACGACGACTGGTACGACTACGTCAAGCTCATCGCACGCTTTTTGGTCTGCAGCGGCTACAAGGGCATGCTGGTGCTCATCGACGAGCTCGTAAACCTGTACAAGATCCCCAACGCGATTACGCGCCAGTACAACTACGAGAAGATCCTGACCATGTACAACGACACGCTCCAGGGCAAGGCTCAGTATCTGGGCATGATTATGGGCGGCACGCCGACCTCCATTGAGGACCGCCGCCGCGGCGTGTTCTCCTACGAGGCCCTGCGCAGCCGACTCGCCCAGGGCCGCTTTGCGCGCGAGGACCTCAAGGATATGCTCGCACCCATCATCCGCCTTCAGCCACTCACCTATGAGGAGTTGCTGGTGCTCATCGAAAAGCTCATGCAAATCCACGCCGGCTACTTTGGCTGGACGCCCACGCTTACCGAGAACGACTTGGTGGACTTCCTCAAGATTGAGTTTGGCCGTGTGGGAGCCGATACACACCTCACGCCGCGCGAGGTCATTCGCGACTTTATCGAGCTGCTCGACATCTTGTGTCAAAACCCCGACGCCAACGTGGCCGAGCTGCTGCAAAGCGTCGGCGGCGATGCGCTGGCACCGGCAATTGCAACAAACGACACCGGCACCACAGGCGACGACCGCAACTTCGCCGAATTCACCATCTAACCCGCCTAAAAAGGACAGGTTTATTTTGGCAGGTTTTATCTGGGCGAACGTTGAAGCAGTAATGCAGCAAGCCGTTGCCAGCCGCGTTGAGAGATTCGTTTTTGAGAGGAGGCCCCATGAACGCCTTTGACCGCTACGCCCCGTTTATCCAAGACTTCATCTACTCCCACGATTGGGAGAGCTTGCGCTCTATCCAGGTTGCGGCGGCAGATGCCATCTTTGACACGCAGGACAATGTGCTCCTGACGGCATCCACGGCATCCGGCAAAACCGAAGCGGCCTTCTTTCCCATCCTGACCGAGTTTTGGGAGAACCCGCCCGCGAGCGTGGGGGCCCTCTACATTGGCCCCCTCAAAGCACTCATCAACGACCAGTTCGTTCGCCTCAACGATCTGTGCGAAGAAGCCGATATCCCCGTCCGGCACTGGCACGGCGATGTCTCGCAGTCGCACAAGGCAAAGCTCATCAAAAAGCCGAGCGGTATCCTGCAGATTACGCCCGAATCACTCGAGGCGCTCCTGATCCACAAGCACATGGCAATCCCGCGTATGTTCTGTGACCTGCGCTATGTCGTCATCGACGAGGTCCACTCGCTCATGCGCGGTGACCGTGGCGGACAGACGCTCTGTCTTATCGAGCGTCTTTCGCGCATGGCGGGCGTGCGGCCCCGGCGCATCGGCCTCTCGGCCACCATCGGGGACCTGGAACGCACGGGTGCCTTCCTGTCGCAGGGGACGGGACGCGGCTGCGTCATCCCCCGCTTTGAGGAGCCGCGCCGCGTGTGGCGTATCTCCATGGAGCACTTCTACAACTCGGGTCCTCAGGCGCAGCAGCGAGGATTTATGAGCACAGGTCCGCAAGAAGCCGAGGTGCTCGCATGCGATCGCATCGAGGCAGCGGCGCCCGCGGCACTGCCCGCATCCGGACAAGACATGCGCCACAGCGGACAGCTCACACAGGAGGAGCGCCGTCAACGTCGCGAGCAGGCGCGGGGCAAGGACGTTCCCAAAGACCGTCGCACTTCCTCGGCCCCCGAGGGTGAATTCGACATCCCCCGAGCGACCGAGCAGGCACTTCTCAACCCCACTGATACCGCACCTGACAACGCCGACCCCGGTATGGGCTATATCTTTGAGCACACGCGCGGACGCAAGTGCCTGGTCTTTGCCAACTCGCGCGAGGAGGCAGAGGCCGTGTGTTCCATGCTGCGCAGCTACTGTGAAAACCGGCACGAGCCAGACCGCTTTCTTATCCATCATGGCAACCTCTCGGCATCGCTACGCGAGACCGCCGAGGAGCTCATGCGCGACGAGGAACAGGCGCAAACAACCGTCACCACCTCCACGCTGGAGCTCGGCATTGATATCGGCCGTCTGGAGCGTGCCTTCCAGATTGACGCGCCGTTTACCGTCAGCTCCTTTTTGCAGCGCATGGGGCGCACGGGCCGTCGCGACCTTCCACCCGAGATGTGGTTTGTCATGCGCGAGGAAGAACCCGAGCCGCGCACGATGATGCCCGAGACCATTCCCTGGAAGCTCCTGCAGGGCATCGCGCTCGTACAACTCTATCGCGAGGAAAAGTGGGTCGAGCCGCCCGAGCTCGATCGACTCCCCTACAGCCTGCTCTATCACCAGACCATGTCGACCCTCGCCAGCACCGGCGAGCTCACGTCGTCCGAGCTTGCCCAGCGCGTGCTCACACTCAGCTATTTCCACCGCGTCTCGGCAGACGATTACCGCGTGCTGCTACGCCACCTCATTAAGATCGACCATATCCAGGTCACCGAGGGCGGAGGGCTCATCGTGGGCCTCGCGGGCGAGCGTATCATCAATAACTTTAAGTTCTACGCCGTGTTCCAGGAAAACGAGGAGTTCACCGTCCGCAGCGAATCGGCCGAGCTGGGCACCATCGTCAATCCGCCCCCGCCCGGCGAGCGCATTGCCATCGCCGGCCATTGCTGGATTGTCGAGGAAGTGGACTGGAAGCGCCACGCCGTCTTTGCCACGCAGGTCAAGGGCCGTGTACCGGCCTACTTTGGCGATTGTCCCGGAGACATTAACACGCATGTGCTCGAGCGCATGCGCCAGGCGCTCAACGAGCATGCGGCATATCCGTACCTTATGGGTAACGCGCGGGCTCGCTTGGCGCAGGCTCGCCATACGACCGAAATTTCGGGCGCAGGGACTAAGCCGCTCATCAACCTGGGTGGCGACACCTGGGCGCTCTTTCCCTGGTTGGGCAGCTACGCCTTCCTGGCACTCGAGCGCATGCTTAAAATCAAATGCGCCGCGGAGCTTGGCCTTCGCGGGCTCGATCCGTCGCGTCCGTACTTTATGCAGTTTAAGATGAAGGCCGACGAGGAGACGTTCTTTGAGGTGCTCGCCGCCGAAGCCGAGAAGGACTTTGACCCCATCGAGCTCGTCTATCCCGGCGAGGTTCCTTACTTTGATCGCTACGACGAGTACGTTCCCGAGGAGCTCGTGCGCAAAGGCTTTGCCGAAGGCGTACTCGACATCGAGGGTATGAAGCAGCGCGTCCTCGGCTGGCGTGACCACGACTAAGCCCCAAAAAGACTGGTCGCAGGGAGACGTACTAATCGCGGAGGACGGCACCGAGGAAGTCAGTGTCGAAGGGCACAGCCTCGGCAAAAGCGTAGTCGCCGTCGCTGGCGATGAGCAGGTAGTTTTCCTCGCCGCCGAACTCCGCATCGCCACATGGGACCACCCAGGCGTGGGCGAATACCTCGAGTGCCGCGGCAGCGCAATCGCGCAGGAACGACACATCGCTCCCCTCGTTCGCGCTCACAATATTAGCCACGTAGATGCCGCCCGGATTCAAGCTGCCCCGCACCAGACGCAGCGCCTCGACAGTTGCCAGCTCGCGCACGGGCTCGGCACCGCCAAAGCAGTCGCTCACAACGACGTCATAGCGACGATGCCCCACGCTCGTTACGCCCAGATACGAACGCGCCTCGGCGGTAATCACCCGTAGGCGATCGCCAACCGTACGCTCCAGCTCGTCCAGATAGAACCAGCGGCGCGCCAGACGCGTAATCTCGGCATCGTACTCGATGACGTCCATGCGTAAGCCCTCATGCGACAACAGCGCAAGCTTGGGATAGGCAAACCCGCCGCCGCCCAACATGAGCATACGGTCGATACCGTGCCCACAAGTCTCGCGCATCGCGCCCTCGGCCTCAAACACATCGTCAAATGCGCGATAGTACGCAAAGACCGGCTCCGCCCAGCGATCACCAACATGGCTCGCGCTTTGGTAGACGCCGCCTTGCACCAGCACACGGACCTCGCCGCCATTCTCGTCATGCATACGCTTCACACGTGCCAACCCGTTGCGGGTCCGCGCAACCTGCAGACAGGCAGCACGAACAGCGACGGCAGCCGCACCCAGCGCTGCAGCTCCCAGGGCAACGCCAGCAACAACGCCAGCGGAAACACTCGGCTTGTTCATCTAGAGCTCCTTTTGCAGATAGAGGCCATGGTCGTAAAAACCCAGGTGACGGTAGTACTCGCGCGTGCCAATCGCGCTAATCACGTTGATGCGCGTATAGCCCGCATCCCGAGCAATCTGGCACGCACGCTCCACGAGCAAACGCCCCAGTCCGTGATGCTGTGCTGCCTGGCCCTGATCGCCCACGCGCGCCGCCATGCCATACACGTGCACCTCGCGAATCATTGCCTCGTCCGGCATCGTCGGCAGCTCGTCCGTATGCGCCTCAACAAACGCGCGATCGGGTAGCGACAGGCGCAAAAAGCCGGCGATCTTACCCTCAGGCGTTACCCACTGTAAAAAGTGTTCGCCCGTCACCGGTGTCTCGTACGCAACCTCATCAAGAGACAACTCATCCAGGTCGGCACCCGCGGTACTGATCTCGCGATAGCGAATCTCACGCACCGTCGCACCGTCGCCGCGAGCTGCCAAGCGATTCTCGACGAGCTGACGCAGGTTGGGTTTCTTATTGCCCACCATAATGTCGTCGGAACTAAAATCGCGAATCATACGGCTGATACGGCAAAACGCCGGCGTCACCACGATGTCGTCAGCCAGCACATCGAGCAGCTCGTCCTCGGTATAGGGACGCCACTCGCCGCGCTCGTAGCAGCCCACCAGACGCGAGCCCTCGATGAGCGCACACGGGTAGACCTTGACCTCGTCGGGCATAAAGGCGCCCTCGGTCATAAAGCACTCGTAGTCGTGCTTGTCCCCCTCGGGCGTGGCTCCCAGCAGGTTAAGCATAAAATGCGCGTGGATCTTAAAGCCAAACAGGCGCGCCAGCGAAAACGCACACTCGATCTGCGCCACCGTAATACGGCGCTCGTTGATGTCGAGCAGGTGCTGGTCAAGGCTTTGGATGCCCATCTGAATCTTGGTGCAGCCCAAACGACGGATAAGCGTGAGCGCCTGTGGCGTCACGGCATCGGGGCGCGTCTCGATAACGAGCCCCACCACGCGATGTTTCGCCGTCTCGTTGATGCGCTGCTGACGCTCAAGTTCCTCCATCGTGGCCGTCTGCCACTCGGCGACCTCGCCCCACGGCGTACCGGGGCCGTACAGACGATGCACCGCACGGTTGTAGCCGCCCACGGCAGCATCTACGCACTCTTGCTCGTCGGCAACGCCGGCAGCGAGCTCAGCCTCGTCTGTCGCAATGCCGGCTGCCCGATAGCGCTCACGACGCTCCGCCACCACCGGCGGCAGGGCATCGGCGGGAGCGTCATCGAGCAGACGCCCTGCCTCGGCACGGCTGATACCCGGACGCGCCAGCATGGGATTGGCCGCCACGCCGGCCACGGCATCGTCATTGAGTGCGCGGAAGAGCTCCGACATAAACCATGTCTGATACCCTTGCGGATAGTCGCTCCAGGTACCGCCGAGCACGATGAGCTCGATCTTATCGGTCGCATGCCCCATCTGCGAAAGCGCCGTCAGACGAGCACTCACCTGCAGATACGGATCGAAGCAGTTTTGCTCCGCACGGGCGCACGCCGGCTCGGCGTGCAGATAGCTTTTGGGCATGCGCAGGTCGTTAGGGCAAAACAGGCAATCGCCCGAGCACGGCCACGGCTTGGTGATGACGGTGATGGTCGCCACGCCCGATGCCGTGCGGCGCGGCTTCATGCGCAGCACTTGCAGCAACTGGCGTTCCAGATCGGCATCGACATTCCACGCCGTCCAACGAGCCGGCTCCTCACGTTTTACCCGCTGGTAGAACGGCAGCAGACGGCGCTTAGCCAGATCGCGCTTGTCGGCACCCTCGCGACGCGCCTCGGCATGTATCAGTTTGACGAGCGCCTTGTCGTCCACGGTCTCGCCGCGACGCAAGGCGTCGAGTATGTTCAAGATAATCTGTTCCATGCCCCCATTGTAAAGGCAAAGGCGCCGGAGCCTGCCACGGCTCCGGCGCCTCCATCAAAGAGCATGCATATACACCTATGCCTGCGGACTCAGCCCACCGTCGTCATTCCGGATTGAACGACATATCGCCCGAACCGACCTCAAAACGATACGCGGCAGACTTATCACCGTTGTCGAATTCAAGATTCCAAATAGTCTCGCCATCGTAGTCAAGCGGAAGGAAAACGCTCTCAAAATCGCCGCTGCCCAGAGCAAGACTTGCCTTAAAGCCCGTAGAGTTCGGAACCGTTATCTCCACGTCGCCCGAGCCCACGCTCACGTCCATCGACTTCGCGGGGGCCTGGTAGAGTTCGAACGTCGCATCGCCCGAACCGACCTTGGCATTCAGGGTATCGGTCACGGTGCCCGTAAACTCAACGTCTCCCGAGTCCAGCGTTACATCCAGATCATGGCACGCAATGCCCGCGACCGTCAGATCACCCGACCCCACATTCGCCGCAATGCCCACCAGGTTATCCGCAACCTCGCGCGGCAGCTCGACGGTAACCGTGCGGTCAATGGCGCGCTCGTCATCGCAGTCGAACTGGCTAATCTTGAGCGTAGAGCCCTTGATTTCGGCCAGGTTCCGGGTTGCCGCATCGAAGGCAACGGTCCCCGTTGCCACGCGACCGCTTTCGATTACGCGCACCGGCCCGCCGGAGACGTGTATGACCTCGACCGTGCCCGACGTCACATCCAGATCAAGGGACTGGAATGAGTCAGCATCAAAGGTTACACTTGAAAGCTTCTGAGGCCGAGCGGAATAACTACCGTCGTCCAAGGGATCATCCTCGTTAACCTCATCGTCCAGACCAGACAAGCTGGATGCAAGATCACTAAGGTCCCACGGTCCCTCGAAATGAATCAAAGTCCTCGAAGCGCCAAAGACGAGCCCAATGATGAGCACGAACGCCCCAATGCCAACACCCAGGCGCACCTTGGATTCATGCGAAAGCTTCATCATTCATCACCCTCTTTGACGACCGGCTCTGCGGTGGTCGCGGTAACCACATCACCATCAGGTTCCGCAGAAGTATCCTTCCCCTGGGCCCTGACCGCCACCGGCGCCGGACCAACCTGGATATCCCCGCGCGCCCAATCGCCATCGAGCGCACGCGCCACCCAGTGATAGATGGGAATCGTAAAGAAAATCAGCGCGGCAAAGGGGCTGGCAAAAAGGAACATCAGCAAAAAGAACAGCAGCCAGCACACGGCCCAATACGGGAACGACTGGAACGGCCCTTTCACCGGAGTCGGGCTTGCCGTACCAGTGCTCGTCACCTGCGCTGTCGCAGCATTGGCGGCCTGCGCGCTCCAGCTTGCCGCTTGCGCAGCCTTGGCCGCAGCATCACTTGCCTGCGTTGCCGCCTCGGTGGCGCGCGCCGCCGCCTCGTGGGTGCGGGCGCGCTCTGCCGCCTCGGCCTCGCGCTGGCGGGCACGGTCCTCGTTCTCAAACTCAATGTCATCTTCGATCTCGTCGCTCGGATTGAGCAGCTCGTCCAGACTCACGCCATAGAGCTTGGCGAGCGAGATCAGATTCTCGGTATCGGGCGAGCTCTCCGCGCGCTCCCATTTGCTGACCGCCTGGCGTGATAACCCCAGTTTTCGCGCCAGCCCCTCCTGGCTAAAGCCCTTACTGCGGCGAAGGTCGGCGAGCCGCTGCGCAGTTTCTACATTCATGGTTCCTCCTATGCTTTTGCCAGCCGTGCCGCCGGACCGTTTTTGTTCTTAAGGCGCCTTGCACAGTTAAAATCTATCCGCCACCGCCAAAATCATGCCACCTATTCTAGTGAGATTTTTGACAACCGGCGGTTGCGGGTGCATATGAGCTGCGGAAATGTGTCCAAACATAGCAATGACCCGCAGCTTGGTTGTCCCCGCTGCGGCGTTAACGGTAGTATGGTCGTACTGTTTATTCCGCACCGCCAACGGAGGGAGTCCCGCGCCGTGAACCGCGATTTCGCCTCATCGCTCATCCAGCTCAACAATACGTTCTATCGCGAGCACTCCGCCTCCTTTTCCGATACACGTCAGGCCCCGTGGCCTGGCTGGGTACGCACCATGGACATCGCGCTTGAGCAGCTCGACGTTGCCACCATCGAGCATCCCGTACGCGTCTTCGATCTTGCCTGCGGCAACATGCGATTCGAGAACTTTGCCGCCGGTGGCACGCTTGCCGCCAAAGGCGTAGACGGCACGAGTCCCTCGGCGGATGCCAGCTGCCCTTTTGAATTCTACGGCGTCGACTCGTGTCAGGATTTGGCCATCGATGCACGCGGCCACGCCCTGCGCATTCCCAACCTGCACTTCCAGGAACTCGACGTGCTCGATGCCCTCATGAAGCTCAACCCCGCCGAGACGCCCGACGTACTCTTCGACGCGCCGCTCGCCGACATCTCGGTGTGCTTTGGCTTTATGCACCATGTGCCGTCGTGTGAGTACCGCGTGCGCGTGCTCGACGCCCTGGTGCGCCAGACGCGCCCCGGCGGCATCATCGCCATCAGCTTTTGGGAGTTTATGAACGACGAGCGCATGGCGCGCAAGGCCGTTCGCGCCGAGGCTCGCGCCGAACTCACCCCGCCGTTTGAGGGTTATGACTCCGCGCAGTTCGAAGCCGGCGATCACCTGATTGGCTGGCAAAACGACCGCCACGCCTACCGCTATTGCCATCACTTTGACGACCAGCAGATCACCGACCTGGTGCGCGGCGTGCGCACGTTCTACAAGAGCGGCGAGGTCCCCGTGCGCGAGCTCGAGCGCTTCCATGCCGATGGTCGAAGCGGCGAGCTCAACCGCTATGTAATTCTTAAGCGTCTGTAGGACCAAGCGACTCGCCGCTGAGCCGTACCGCACCTTTCGGGCAAATCGCGCCCGCCCCTTTCCAACCCATTGCCGGAACGTGCAGCCATGCGTTTCGCACTTATGACCAAGGAGCCTCATGGGAGCCGTCCACGTTCGCACGCCTAAGAACTTCGTGCTCGAGGAGCGCCTGGAGCGCCACGCCGACGCCATCGAGACGAGCCCCGAGAACTATGCCGGACACTGGCGTGAGGCATGCACGCCGGCTGGCGGCAAGCCCTTCGCTCGCCTTCATCTCGATCTGGGCTGCGGCAAAGGAACCTACCTAGTCGAGCGCGCCCACCGCGAGCCCGACACGCTCTTTATCGGTATGGACCAGGAACCCATCTGCATTGCCTATGCCGCGCAGAAGATTTGCGAGCAGGAGCTGCCCAACGCGCTCGTCTTGCCACGAGGCGCCGCATCGCTGCCGCGACTATTTGCCGCAGGCGAGCTCGATGTCATCACCATCAACTTTCCCACGCCGCAGCCCAAGGCCAAATACGCCAAAAAGCGCCTCGTCCATGTCGACCACCTAATGCTGTACCGTCCGCTCTTTGCAGCCGGCGCCACCGTCACGCTGCGCACCGACAGTAAACCGCTGCGCGACTACGCCCTGGGTCAGTTTGCCGCGGCAGGCTATGACACGCTTTGGATAAGTGACGACGTCCGCTGCGACCATCCTGAGCATCCCGAGACCGAATACGAGTGCCGCACGCGCGAGATGGGCGCTGTCGTCTATGGCATTTGTGCCACACCCGGCGCAGAGCCCACCGAAGAGCAGCTCGCAGCAGGCCGGTCGCAGGAGCAGAGCCTCGCCTGTTATCTGCCCGACGATCTCGATGAGCTCACCTACGTGCCCCTTGGCATGGAAGAAGCCGTCGAGAACTTTAAGAACCGCGCCCGCAAGGGCAAGAAGCGCCTACCGCAAGACCGTTAACGACCGCTGGCACCACGCGCCCATTTCAGGCATTTTCTCGCGCGCTAGCACCCCGCGCCGCCGCTACGCCATAATAGTTGGCGGACAAACGCGAGAGAAAGCAAACACATGGCACAGACCACGACCGATACTTCCGCCGGCACCGTCTCCGGCGCCGGCGCCGCCAGCTCGTTCTCGGGCGGCACGGGAACCGAAGCCGAGTTCGGCTCGCTCGGCGCGCTCTCCCCCACCTGGTGGGAGCCCGAGGATGGCAGCGAGCCCGAACCGTGGCTCACGCCCGATCAGGCCTTCGAGCGCTTCTTTGAATGGACGAGCGACCGCGGCATCGAGCTATGGGATCACCAAGAAGAAGCCCTGATGGACCTAGCCGCCGGCGACCATGTCATTTTGGGCACGCCGACCGGCTCGGGTAAATCGCTTGTCGCGCTGGGCATGCTCTTTATGGGCATGGCGCAAGGCAAGCGCTGCTACTACACGGCCCCCATCAAGGCCCTGGTCAGCGAGAAGTTCTTCGATTTGGTGCAGGTGCTCGGCCGCGATAACGTCGGCATGATCACCGGCGACACGCATATCAACACCAAGGCGCCCGTCATCTGTTGCACGGCAGAGATCCTTGCCAACGACGCACTGCGCGAGGGCGAGGATGCCGACGTAGGCTGCGTCGCCATGGACGAGTTCCACTACTTTGCCGACCCCGACCGCGGCTGGGCCTGGCAGGTACCGTTGCTCACCCTGCCCCACACGCAATTTATGCTCATGAGCGCCACACTTGGCGATGTCACCGCCATCGCCGCCTCGCTCGAGGAACACACCGGCGCCACCTGCGACCTGGTCGTCGATGCCCCGCGTCCCGTACCGCTGAGCTACGACTACGTGACGACCTCGCTCGAGGGTACCGTCGAGCTCGCGATGCGCCGCGGCGAGGCCCCGCTCTACATCGTACACTTTAGCCAGGACGCCGCACTTGCTACGGCGCAATCCCTCGCCAACTTTGGCATTGCCAGCAAGGAGCAGCGCGAGGCCATTAAGGAGGCGGCCAAAGGCACGAGCTTCTCGACGGCCTTCGGCAAGATCCTCAAGCGCCTGCTCGGCTGCGGCGTCGGCGTGCACCACGCCGGTATGCTGCCGCGCTATCGCCTGCTGGTCGAGCGCTTGGCGCAGCAGGGCCTGCTGCCCGTCATCTGCGGCACCGACACACTCGGCGTCGGCATCAACGTGCCCATCCACACCGTGGTGCTCACCGCGCTCACCAAGTTCGACGGCTACAAGATGCGTCGCCTGCGCGCCCGTGAGTTCCATCAGATCGCCGGTCGCGCTGGTCGTTCGGGCTTTGACACCGAGGGCATGGTCATCGCCGAGGCCCCGGAGCACGAGATCGAGAACGCCAAGCTCATGGCCAAGGCGGGCGACGACCCCAAAAAGCTCCGTAAGATTAAAAAGAAAAAAGCCCCCGAAGGCTTTGTCTCCTGGAACAAGCAGGCCTTTGAGCGCCTGATCGAGACGCAGCCCGAGACGCTCAAGCCGCGCCTACGTATCACGCACTCCATGGTGATTAGCGTGGTCGAGCAGGGCGGCGACGCGCGCGCCCGTGTGCACGACCTCATCGAGACAAGCCTGCAAACGCCCGATGAAAAGGCAAAGCTCGAGGTTCGTGCCGACGAGATCTTCGCCACGCTCATCGACTCCGGCGTCGTCGTGCGCACCGAGGTGCCGCCCGCACCCGACGCTCCGGCTGACGCTGCGCCGGACATCGACTACGCGCTGACGGTCGACCTGCCCGAGGACTTCGCGCTCGACCAGCCGCTCTCGCCGTTTTTGCTTGCCGCGCTGGAGCTGCTCGACCCCGAGAGTGAGACCTATACCATGGACCTCATCTCGATGGTCGAGGCTACGCTCGAGGACCCCAAGCAGGTATTGCGTGCACAGGAGCGCGCCGCGCGCGACCGCGCAATGGCCGAAATGAAGGCTGACGGCGTCGACTATGAGGAGCGTCTGGAACGCATCCAGGACGTCACGTACGAAAAGCCGCTCGAGGATTTGCTCGGCGCTGCCTTCGACAAGTACTGCCAGGAAGTACCCTGGGCCAACGACTACCAGCTCTCGCCCAAGAGCGTCCTGCGCGACATGCTGGAGAGCGCGAGCGATTTTAAGGGTTACATTCAAAAGCTCGGCATCGCCCGCTCCGAAGGCATTTTGCTGCGTTACCTAGCCGAGGCCTATCGTTCACTCGACCGCACCGTGCCCATTGAGAAGCGCGATGAGCGCCTGCGCGACATTATCTCGTGGCTGGGCTTTGTGGTGCGCTCGGTGGACTCGAGCCTGGTGGACGAGTGGGAGAACGCCGGCAACCCGGCAGCCCTCGATGCCGCGCCGCCGCAGAGCATCGACGAGGTCGTGGCGGACCGTCGCGGCTGCACGCTGTTGGTGCGCAATGCGCTCTTCCGCCGCGTGACCCTTGCCGCCCGCGAGCACGTTCGCGACCTAGGCGAGCTCGACGACGACTGGGGCATGAGTGAGATGCGCTGGCAAAAAGCGCTCGACGCTTACCACGAGCAGCATGAGGAGATCCTCACCGACGGAGATGCCCGCAGCGCCGCGATGTTTACCATCGACGAGAGCGACGAGAAGACCGATCACGTGTGGCACGTGCACCAGATTTTTGCCGACGAGGATGGCGACCGCGACTTTGGCATCATGGGCGATGTCGACCTGGACGCCACGCAAGACGGCGGCGAGGTCATCTTCAAGAACTACCGTGTCGGCTTTATTGAGGATTTGCTCGAGGACTAGTCCTCATGCAAAGCGCGGCGACCGGCTCGCCTACACATGAAAACAAATAGCGCCGGGGGCATCAAGGTGCCCCCGGCGCTAAACATGACAAAATAAAGTTGTGGACTTTTATCACATGCGGCCGCAGTAGGCATCGCGGGCGATGTTGACCAAGTCCTGCTTGGATACGGCACGTGGGTTGGACGGCGTACAACGGTCGTGCTGGGCTGCCTCGGCGATGCCGGAGAGCTCGGCCTCGAACGCCGCCGAATCAAACTGCGGAAGGTCGGACAGGGCATTCTCGACACCCAGGCACTCGCGTAGTTCAAGCACGCGGGCAAGAAGCTCGTCGGCATCGGCCATACCCAAATCGTGAGCCAGACGGTCGTACGGCTCGCGATACTTGGACTCGCTCATATGGAAGCGCATCACATAGGGCAGCAAGATGGCATTCAAACGGCCATGAGCCACATGAAAGCGCCCGCCCAGGGCATGTGCCAGCGAGTGATTGATACCCAGACCGGCGTTGGTGAAGGCAATGCCCGCGGAGCACGACGCCTCGATCATGCGCGTGCGGCTGCGCATGGCAAGGCCGTCGCGATAGACCATCGGCAAGTCCTCAAACACGATGGAAGCAGCCTTCACGGCAAGTGCGTCGGCAAACGGAGTGGCGGCGTTCGAGACATATGCCTCGATAGCGTGCGTCAACACGTCAAGGCCGGTATCTGCCGTAATCTTTGCCGGCACGGTCTTGGTAAAGTCAGCCTCGAGCAGGGCGCCGTCGGGAGCCAGAAAGTCGTCGATCAGTACAACCTTGTTCTCACCGCGCGTGATGACGGCAAAGTTGGTAACCTCCGAGCCCGTACCCGCCGTGGTGGGGATGGCCAAGAAATACGGCTTGGCCATGCCATGCTCGTGGGCAAAATACAAAATCGCCTTCGTCGCGTCGATGCACGAGCCGCCACCAAACGCGATAACCATATCCGGCTGCATGCGCTCCACCACGGTCACGCCAGCATCGACAAGCTCCTGGCTCGGGTCGGGCTTAACGTCGGAATACGTCTGATAGCGCGCACCCGCGGGCAGGTGCTGAGCCATCTTGGCGACCATGCCCGACGACTCCAAAAAGCCATCGGTGACGATCAGCACGTTGCGATAGGTCAGGCCCTCAAGATGGTTGATGGCCTGCGGCCCAAAAAACAATTCGGTCATAATCTTAAAGCCCTGCATGAGAGCCCCTTTCGAAATTTACGTGTGAATCGTCGCGTTGCTACCGCTCAATAGGAAAAAGGACTTCGGCGACGAAAAGATCTTGGTTGTAGGTGGTCCAGTAGTCGGTCACAAAGCGTTCGAACACGCCACCGGCCGGCTTGAAGCCGTTTTCGCGCGCGTAATCGCGCACGCGGCGATGCGCCTCGCCGATATTCTCGAACGGACCCGTATGATACGTGGAAAGACACATGCCGCTCTCCACCTTCATGCGATTCTCCTCGGCGATGGGACGCAGCGCATGCTGCACGACCGTGACCTCGGACTGCTCTTGAGCATGCTCGGGTTCACAGCACGCATCGAAGTTGCTGTGGTGCAAGATCACCGGACCGGTAATCACGTTGTCGTGCTCCTCGACAAACGAGGTGAAATCGAGGTTGATAATCGCGTCGGCGTAGTTTCCCCAAAAGTGATAGGGCATGGCCAAAAACTCCTGGGCAGGGAAGTACTTAAGGCTCACGTCCTTGGGCTTGACCGAAAGGACAAAATTAGCCTCGTCGATAAGTCCCATCCAATCCTGAATGGTGTGACGGCACTCCTCGAGGCGCGTCATTTCGCGCGTGCAGGCGTCGGCATGGGCGCCGAACATCTCCTTGATCTTGTCGAAACTCTTGGTCTCGAACAGCTCGGAGACCTCATCGAGTGAAAAGCCCATCATCTTGAGATAGTTGATGATGGGGATGCGTAGAATCGTCTCGAGCGAGTAATAGCGGTATTTATTATCCCCTATGCGATCGGGTTGGAGAAGATTGAGCTTGTCGTAATGACGCAGCGTACGAGACGTGATGCCGCACAGCTGGCTTGCCTCGCCAATACCCAAAAGCTGACCGTTGTGCAGCTCGTCATCGCTCACATGAGTCATCTTTACGCCTCCAGAACACGTTGAATGAGTACGGCATTCACATAGGTATCCAAAACGGGATTCACGTGGTCGCTCAGTTGGCGCCGCAACCCGTCACGCAAGCACCTGAGTGTAGACAGCGAATAGCTTTGAATCTCACAGAGATAATAACCAATCGAAGAGATGAGTTTTGGCTGCGTTATCGATCCCCTCACATGCTGCGCCGTCGCGGGAAGTTCGCTCTGTGCGATATCGAGCATGCTTCGCAGCGTACCCTCGATCTCGTCGAGTACACAGCGTTTAACCGGTGAAGGAGCCTCCAGACGCCCCGACCAATCGCGCGCAAACGCCACAGGATCGGTCGCCTCCATCATGCGTGCGTACTTCTCGCGAATCACGTTGCGGCCCGCCGCGTCGGCAGCCACCACGTCATCGCGCACAGCCATGATGGACTCACGAGGAAAACTCAGGTACTGGGCAACGCGATGAACAAAGAACCCCACCGCGTCGTCTTGGCAGGCGGCACGTCCACTCATACCCTGAACGGTGTCGAAATGTATCCATTCAAGCTGCACGAGCTCCCACAGTGCAGAGATTTCCGCATGAGCAAGGCCCTTGTCTTCGAGCAACTTCTCGACCGCCGGCATATTGAAAAACGCCGACATACCTTGTCGAAGTGCGGAGCATGACGTCCTGTAATCTCCCAATGCCAACCCCCTATCGGTATCCGCCGGCCGCAAGCGGACAGGCAGCAAGATACGGATCTCTCAACGAACCCTGGATGTCCAAGGCGACATCGAGCAAAAAGTCACTGTCGCACGACGTCCAGCCAACCAAGTGAGCAGATGCACCAACCGTCTGGCAAAGCGCCTCGACATCATCTTGGTCCACCTGCTCCACCGGCGCCGCGGCGATAGAGCGCACGGCATCGAGCACCGGCGCGCACGCGCACGCGCGCTCGGCAAGCGAGCGATACGCCCACTTGTAGTACGGCATGTACGTATGCGCAAGAAGATGAAACGCCGCCATGGCGCTTGTCAAAAACTCATTGCGCGCCGCCTGGGCAGAGACGGCGTCTTTGCGCTTAAGGCAGCGCGGAAGGTTGTACTGGCCCGCTTGAGCCATGGAGGCACAGTGGGCAGCAAACTTCTTACGCATGACCTCGTCTGGATAAAATCCCTGGTACACCGCGCGCAGAATGGAGAACTCGCCACTCGGATCAGCAAAAACCTCGCCGGAGGTAACCTGAGCGAGAAGCTGCTCGGGAATGGCGAGCCACTCTTTTGCACACTGCGGCGCACGAGAAAGACCGGTGTAGAGACGGTAGAACGCCTGCGTCTCAAAGACCCCCACGCGCTTGCCCGCCACCTGCGTCTGCTGGCGCGTAAAACCTTTAAAACTAACAGGCAAAAGGTCGTAGCGGCGTTGAAGCTCCGACCCCCACTCCTCATATACATCGGTAGAAAGCCACACGCAGAAGCCGGGACCAAAGTCGTGGTCGTGTGAAATCTCGTCGTCAAAGCCCAGACATTCCGATCCCTCTCCAACGAGACCCAGCGCGGCGCGGTAACGAACGTCGCTCGGTAGCCCTTCGAATAGGGTTGGAGCGTAAAGCTCGTAATATGAACGAGAAAGCTCAAGACCTGTCACAACTTCACCCCGCTTCCGCGCGTTTGGCTACAAGAGAAACTAGATGCCCTTGAAGGCATTCGTGAGCTCATGAATCATCTTCTGGAGCTCGTCGGCGTCGATAACGTCGTTGGGTTTGGCACCAGCAAGGGCGTCGGGAGACACGTCGGTGCAGTTGCAACCCACCGAGTAGCTGATGCCCGAGACCGGATGAGGTTTCGAGTCGCAGCAGCCCGTGCCGGACGCGGCATCAAAGCAACCGGCACTGGAAGCCGCAGCCTCGGCATGATGTGCTGCCAGATCGGGATGCCACTTGGCAAACAGCTCGTCGTGAGCCACAACCTCGTCAGGCTCGACCAGGCCATTGACTACGCGCTTCACGTTGATGAGATGCTGCGGGCCCACGTTCTCGGAAACGGAGCTGCCGCCCCAGGTGCCGCAGCCCAGCGTGAGCGCGACGTCAAGACCGGTGATGACACCCGTACCGCCCTGGGATCCACCGGTGTTCACCAGGATGCGGGAAGCAGGCTTGACGGAGAACTTGCGCACCATGTCCTTATCGGTGGTGTGGATGCTCATGGTGTGACCGATGCCATTTTGCAGCAGCTCGATGGCGAGCTCGCAGGCCTCTTGCCAGTTGGAGACGGTATAGAAGCCCAAAACAGTGGTGAGCTTCTCGTAGGACAGCGGCCAGGCATCGCCCACGCCGTGCTGCTCGCCAATAAGCACACGAGTGCCCTCGGGGATCGTGATACCAGCCGCCTGCGCGATCGACTGCGGGCTGTGGCCCACGAACTTGGGGCTCATGGAGTGACCGTTGCGGAAAAGCAGGACACAAACCTTCTTGCATTCCTCCTCACTCATGAAGTAGCCGCCCTGAGCGCGGAACTCGGCCATCACGGCATCGCGGTTGCAGGTCTCGCAGATGATGCTCTGCTCGGAAGCGCAGATCGTGCCGTAGTCAAACGTCTTGGAAGCAAGGATACGACGGACAGCATCGTGCACGTTGGCGCTGCGCTCGATATAAGCAGGCGAATTGCCAGCACCCACGCCCAGTGCGGGCTTGCCGGAGCTGTAGGCAGCCTTGACCATGCCGGGGCCGCCGGTAGCGATGATCATGGCAACTTCGGGAGCATGCATGAGCTCGTTGGTGGCAGCCATGGAGGAAAGCGTGATGCCCTGGATCACGTTCTCGGGGGCGCCCGCCTCGACAGCCGCCTGGTTCATGAGCTGGATGGCCATGCCCGTGCACTTGGCGGCAGCGGGATGCGGCGAAAAGACGATAGCGTTACGCGCCTTGAGGGCGATCATCGCCTTGTAGATGACCGTAGAGGTGGGGTTGGTGGAGGGAACGATGCCCATCAGCAGACCAACCGGCTCGGCGATGGAGATAACCTGGTTCTTCTCGTCGGCGTCGATAACGCCGATGGTCTTCTTGTCGCGAATCTCCTCATAGAGCAAGGCGCTGGCGATATGGTTCTTGTACACCTTGTCGCAAACCTTGCCAAAGCCCGTCTCCTCGACAGCCATGCTGGCGAGCACCTTGGCGTTTTCCTCGGCAACCTTCACCATGTTACGGAGGATGCGGTCGATCTGCTCCTCGTTGTAATGAGCAAGCTGGTTCGCGGCGATCTTACCCTTGCGGGCGAGGTCGCGAACCGCCTGGATGCTCTGAAGATCGAAATCGTAGTCCTGCATGAGACTCCTTTCGAATCAATCGGATAAAACAGCTCGTGCGGGCGCGCGATTACGCGGCGCCGCCGGGCAGGATGGACTCGACGGAGCCGTCGGGGCGCGGGATGACGTGCACGGAGATGAGCTCGCCCACGCGCTGGGCGGCGGCTGCGCCCGCGTCGGTTGCCGCCTTGACGGCGCCCACGTCGCCGCGGACGAAGACGGTCACGAGGCCGCCGCCGACGCGTTCCTTGCCGACGAGGGTGACGTTTGCGGCCTTGACCATGGCGTCGGCGGCCTCGACGGAGCCGATCAGTCCACGGGTCTCGATCATGCCGAGGGCCTGGGTAGCGTTAGACATGGTTCCTCCTTAAAGGTGCGGGCGTATGCCCGCATGTAGTGGTGCAAAAGCCGTAAATGGCCGGCGCGCCCGCCCAGACGCTAATGGCGGCAGGCGCGCAGGCATTCGCAGCGAGGGAACGTGACAACAGGCGGCACAAAGAGTGCCAGGCATCCCGATTGGGGCCGCAGACACGCATGGGCGGCCCCAATCGAATGGGTTGACCTTTTTCGGGCGCGCGATTACGCGGCGCCGCCGGGCAGGATGGACTCGACGGAGCCGTCGGGGCGCGGGATGACGTGCACGGAGATGAGCTCGCCCACGCGCTGGGCGGCGGCTGCGCCCGCGTCGGTTGCCGCCTTGACGGCGCCCACGTCGCCGCGGACGAAGACGGTCACGAGGCCGCCGCCGACGCGTTCCTTGCCGACGAGGGTGACGTTTGCGGCCTTGACCATGGCGTCGGCGGCCTCGACGGAGCCGATCAGTCCACGGGTCTCGATCATGCCGAGGGCCTGGGTAGCGTTAGACATTCTTGTTACCTCCTGGGTAGTTTCCTTGGGTGCAGGCGCGCCTGCAGGTTTGGTAGCGGGTGCTTCCTTTGCGGAAAGCCCGACCTTGGGCGGCGCGGGATGTTCTTCGACCTCGCGCTGCGCCTTGGTCTCGTTCTCGTTGAGTACAGGTGCCGCAGGTTCCGATTTGGGCTTTGCGGCCGTTTTCTTTGCAGCAGACGTCTTTGCCGCCGCGGGCTTTGCCGCGGTCTCCTTCTGAGCAGCCGCCGGCGCCGCCACGGGCTCCTTCTTTGCGGCGGGAGCCTTTGCGGGAGCTTCGGTCACCTCGGGAGCTGCCTTCTTGACGTTCTCCTGAAGCTTCTTGCTCCCGCCGGTACCGGATCCGCGCGTTGCCATAGCTTACTTAGGCCTTGGCATCGGGCAGGATGGACTCGACGGAGCCGTCGGGGCGCGGGATGACGTGCACGGAGATGAGCTCGCCCACGCGCTGGGCGGCGGCTGCGCCCGCGTCGGTTGCCGCCTTGACGGCGCCCACGTCGCCGCGGACGAAGACGGTCACGAGGCCGCCGCCGACGCGTTCCTTGCCGACGAGGGTGACGTTTGCGGCCTTGACCATGGCGTCGGCGGCCTCGACGGAGCCGATCAGTCCACGGGTCTCGATCATGCCGAGGGCCTGGGTAGTGTTTGCCATTTTTGTTACCTCCTATTTCGTAGAGATCTACTTGATAATCTCTACAACAGAACCGCTTTTAATACCGAAGGCATTTGCCTCTTCGGTGTCGATATGACAATCAAGGGCGCTCGTGTTGTTGGCACGCACGACCACGTTGTCAAGACGTCCGCCGCGCTCGCCGCCAAAGGCGATCGACACGACCTGGCCGTCGTGAAGCCCGCGCTGAGCCGCTTCGTCGCACGTCATATGGATGTGACGTGCAGCGACGATGGTGCCCCGGGATAGGGCAACGGTGCCGTGAGGGCCGGCGAGCGTGACGCCCGGCGTGCCCTCGAGCTTGCCGCTCATGCGCACGCAAGCAGGAATGCCCAGCTTGAACGTATCGCCGCGCAACACCTCGACCTGAGTGGACGGGCGCATGGGACCAAGCACGCGCACTCGCTCGATAACACCCTTGGGACCCACAAGCGTCACCGTCTCCTTGGCGGCAAACTGCCCGGGCTGGGAGAGCTCCTTGATGGGAGTGAGCTCGTAGCCGGCTCCAAACAGAGCCTCCAGGTCCTCCTGGGATAGATGGACATGACGACCGGACACGCCAACGCTCACGGTCAGCGGAGCGGCATGCCCAAGAAGATCCTCGACCTGCTGTTCGCTCCAAATGCCGGAGTCAAGGGCACCGCGAATAAGGCGCTCGATCTCCTCGGCACTCATAGCCGCCTCGTGCTCCTCATAGTGCTCGGGCGCGGGCGCGCAGGCCTTGTGCTGTGCCACCGCAGGCGCAGCGGCAAAGACCAGCTCGACGCCCAGCTCGGCAGCCTCGTCTTTGGCTTGCGGAGTCACGATGGTGTTGTCATCGATCGCCAGCACGCCACCGTTCTTGGCCGCCGCCTTCACGTCTGCCGCACTGATCAGTCGTTTCATCTCTTCCTCCTTTCCTACAGACTCACGTCTTCGTCGATAATTCCTACAATGGCCGCATCTACAGGCGCGTTCTTACCAAAGGTCTCGCGCATGAAGTGGTAGGCGGCCGAACCCGTTGCCACAAGCACGCGGTCGCCGGTGCCTGCGCTGATGGTATCGACACACACCAGGCGACGCCCGGATTCCGGGCCGTCGATGACCTCGACGCGCATCAACTTCATACCGTCGAGCTCCTCGTACTTACGGGTCGCCCAGATGGAGTCGATGAGCTTACAGATGAGCATTGGCGCCGTCCCCTCCTTCCTTGATGCGTTCCAAGCACTCCATGACCTCCGCCGTGTCTCCGGCGATGGCCAGAAGAATCATATTTTGCGGGCAGCTGCCACGGATATCCGTGATCTCGACGCCTGCCGTCTTCTCGGCAATATCGCTCGCAACCACCATGTCGATGAGCTTTCCCTGCACGAGGCCCACGGCCGCCGGCAGGTACTCCTCGCTCCAACGACAGCCCGAGCGCTGGCGCAAGATCGCCATCGTGCCGGGTGCTGGCGCCTTGATGACCTTGATATCAAGCATCGAGGTCACCCTCGGCAGCAGCCTGGCAGCCCAAGGCGATGCCCAAGGGCGTTACGAACATGGGGTGGTTGGGCTTGTGTACCGGAATGCCCAGCGCCTTCTCAACCGGAGCCTCGATGCCCGTAAGCTCGGCCGTGCCGCCCACCAAAACGATCTCCGGGACGTCATAGCCATCGATGGCGCGTGCGATGATGCTCGCCACCTTATCGATCGTGGGCTTGACGACAGGGAAGATCTCACGATGATGGGCAGGGTCACGCTTGTAGAGCTCGGCCTCATCAAAGCTCATGCCGCGGGCGCCGGCCAGCACGAGCGAGAAGTGCGTACCGCCCGTGGACTCGTCAACGCACTCCACCACGCGGCCGTTCTGGATGACGGAGATGCCGGTGGTGCCACCGCCGATATCCACCACGGCGCCATCGCGCGCACCGATGAGCAGATTTGCGGCCGCGGGCTCGTCAAAGACGGCAACCACGTCGAGCCCCGCTCCCTCGGCGACGTTTTTGACAACGCCGCCGTCGAGGCCCTCGGTTCCCGGAGGAAGGGCCACGGCGCAGGGTTCAAGCTCGCGCCCGAGCCGCTGTTCGAGCTCCTCTTTGAGCTCGCGCGCGATATCGACCGCGCCCATGTAGTCGACGACCATGCCGTCCTTGACCACACTGGCAAAGCGATACGCGCAGGCCACGGCCTCGCCCGCGGCATCGACCACGGCGAGCACGATGAATGCGGTGCCCACGTCGAGCCCGCAGTACAGGAGCTCGTCGGCACTCACCGGCCGGGGGTTGCCCACACGGTCGAGCAGATCTTGCAGACGAGTGTTAGCGGCATCGAAATCAACCATGGCGCACCTCCCCTGCAACCTTTTCCAAACACGTAGCCAGGTACGCGCGGCAGCGAACGACGCTTTGCGCCCACGCATCCACACTGGCGTGACCCTCGGCCGTCATCTCGCTCGCGGCCTGCGCCCAGAAGCGCTGCGTGCGAGCAAGCTCGGCATCGAGCAGCGCCATCTCGTAGTAGAGCGGGTGCACTGCCGCGGAAAGCGGCGGGAGCACGGGTGCCGCCGGCACCTCGCCTGCGGTCTCGCATTCGGAAAGGAGACCGCCCAGGCCGGTGTGGTTTTGCCACAGGGTCCCCAGCGTGTCGCACGCGTGGGCGATATCGTTCTCGATTCCCAGGGCGTTGCGGCCCAGCATGCGCAGGCGAGCGCCCAGAACGGCGATGTCGTCATAAAACGAAGCCAAGGCATCCGCGGCACGCGCCGCCGCAAGAGCCGGGTCGGCCGCAGCGGTGCCCGCAGTGCCGGAAGCAGCTCCGTAGCCCTCGTTGAAATCGATATGGAAGTCGATGAGGAACTGACGTGCGCTCGGGGTGAGCTTGGCGTCCTCGGGCAGCGTATAGCTCGAAAAATGCTCTCGGTTGTACGCGCTGCGCAGCTCGTTTTCGGTTACGTAGAACATAGGTGTCTCCTCCTTTCTGGTTATCGGTCACTCGTTGGGTGCAACGTTTTGCACCCAGTCCAACAATTCGTTCACACCCTCGCCGGTTGTTGCCGAAAGGCACAGGGCCGCATCGACGCCGGCATCCGCGAGCTTGGCCAGCCCTCGTTCGCGTTCGTCTTTGTCCAGCTGGTCGCACTTGGTAAGTACACCCAGACAGGGCTCGTTGAACGCACGGGCAAAACCGCTCGAGTAGAGCGTCTCGCCGCTCGCTCCGTCAATCAAAAGAAGCACCCCGGAAGCCTGGTTTTGCGACAACATGATCACGATGCTGTGCATCCAGTGGTTCTCGATATAGCTCCCCGGAATCTCGAAGCTGCGCGTGCGATAGAAACAATCCTCCCGATGCCGATGGTCGGAGGGCTCTCCTTCCACCAGATCGGAAACCGTCGACTTGCCCGAGCCGGGCAATCCGACGATCATCAGGCGGTCCCCCATCACGACCTCGTGACCTCGTGGGCACGGAATCCCAGGCCGTCATGAAGAACGCGGACGACCTCCTGCATCGACGTCTCGACGCTTTGCACGTCGCCCAAGATCACCACGGCGCCGGTAAAGCGATCGAGAAACCCGATGCTCACCGGGGCCGCCTTCGCGGCGATATCGGCCGCGATAATGGAGGTCTCCTCCGGCGACAGCGTGAGGATGCCGATAGACTGGCCGTGCGGCACGCCGATGCGGTCGTAGATATCCGGCGCGGGAGACGCGATGACATGCGCCAACACGACTTCCTTGCCGTCGACCGACTCTTGAATGATGCGCTGAAGATGTTCCATGCCCCACCCCTAGTGCCGAACGAGGTTGACCTTGAAATCGGCCTCGGAGATCCAGCCCTCGATGCGATTCAGGTCGTCCTCAGAAAGCGACGGGTCGCCTTCGATCTCGTAGTCACGGCCAAGCTGCGCGTACTTGCCCACACCCAACTTGTGATAGGGCAGCAGATCCACGCCGTCGAAGTTCTTCTGATAGCGATACGGCGTGAAGAACTCGATCATGGCGTCAATCTCTGCTTTATCGTCGTTCACCCCGTGGAGCAGCGGCATGCGCACGCGTACGTTAAAGCCGTTTTCCAACAGAGCGCGGATGTTGGCAAGAATCTGCTCGTTGTTCACGCCGGTCCAGCGCTTGTGCTTGACCGGGTCCATCTGCTTGATGTCGAACAAGAACAGGTCCACGTAGCGCGCGATATCGAGGATCGTCTCGGTCTTGGTATAACCGCACGTCTCGATGGCCGTGTGGTGGCCGCGGTCCTTGCAGGCCGCAAGCAGGGCGCGGGCGGCCTCGGGCTGCGCCAAGACCTCGCCGCCGCCCAGGGTCACGCCGCCGCCGGACATACGGTAGAAGTCCGCGTCCTGGTCCATAAACGAAACCAGGTCGCAAATCTTGCGGTCCTCGCCCATGATGGAGAGCGCCTTTTGCAGACAAGCCTTCTCACAGGCACCGCAGCCCAAGCACTGCTTGATGCGGTCCACCACATGCTCGCCGTTCGCAACCTGGTGAACCCCTGCGGGGCACGCGTCGACGCACGCCCCGCAGTTCACGCAAGCGGTCTGCTTGAACATGACCTCAAAACCACGACGCTGGCTCTCGGGATTGGAGCACCACTTGCAGCGCAGAGGGCATCCCTTGAAGAACGCGATGGAGCGAATGCCCGGGCCGTCGTACATGTTGTACTTCTGCATATTGAAGATGCGCGCGCGGCGCTCGAAGCTCTCTTCCAGCTGCTCGCTCATATGCGTCCTCCTTTCTGTTGGGGTCGCGCCCATTTGGGCTTGAGTGGTTACGTGCTTAGAGCTTGGTCAGCATCGTACGGCTGATGATCTCGTCCTGAACGTCCTTGCACAGCTCAACGAAGAACGCGCTGTAGCCGGCGACGCGGACCACCAGGTCGCGATGCTCCTCGGGGTGAGCCTGGGCGTCGAGCAGGGTCTGGTTGTCCAGGTAGTTGAACTGCATCTCGCCGTTGCCGTACATGCATGCCGTACGCAGCAGCGTGACCAGGCCGTTTTCGCCCTCGGGGGTATCCAGCAGGCCAGCCATGAGCTTGAAGTTGTGCACCATGCCGATGTTCATGCTGTCGTTGCTCATCTTGGAGACCGATTTGATGATGGCGGTGGGGCCGTTGTGATCGGCGCCCTGGGTGGGGCTGATGCCGTCGGACAGCGGCGTCCATGCCTTGCGGCCGTTGGCGGAGGCGCCGGTCATCTGACCAAACGGGGTGTTGTTGGAGATGGACAGCGTGCCGTGGGACAGGCGCGAATACAGGGTCTTGAACTGGCTGTGAATATGCTCGGTGAAGTAGACAATGTCTGCCACGAACTGATCGGCGTAGTCGTCGTCGTTGCCGTACTTGGGAGCGTCCAGGCAGTCCTGGCGCATCCTCTCGTAGCCCACGAAATCGGCCTTGAGGCCCTCGTTGAGCTCGCACAGCGTGTACTTGTGGTCATCGAAGACGAGCTTCTTGATGGCAGCCATGGAGTCGGCGTAAGTGGCAAGGCCGCTCCACACAACGCCCGGTCCGAAGTTGTACATAGCGCCACCGGCAGAGACATCCTTGCCAGACTCCATGCAGCCCTCGAACATGATGGACATGAGGGGCTTGGGAGCCATGTCGCGGTGCACGCGCTGCGAAATCACCGTCATGACGCTCGTCCACTTGGTGATGTAGTAGATGGTGCTCTTGACCGCAGCCTCGAACTCCTCAAAGGTGTGGAACTGATCGAGGTCACCCAGATCAGGGGTAACCTGCTTGCCATACCACAGGGGCACGCCATGGTTGAGTGTGAGCTCGATAGCGATCGGCCACTGGGTGTAGGAGGTGGAGGTCCACTGATACAGGCGGCCGGACTTCTGCGGCTCGACGCAGCCCATCATGCAGTAGTCGCGCGCATCCTCGACGGAGACGCCCTTGGCGAGCATCATCTTGATGTGCGTGTCGTCAAAGTGGCAGGCGGGGAAGCCCATGCCGGAGCGAACGACGTCCACGATACGGCGCAGGTACTTCTCGGGGCTCTTGTTGTGAATACGGCAAGCCAGAGAAGGCTGGTAGATCTTGACGTGACGTACGGCGTCCATCAGCAGGTAGGTAAGGTCGTTGGTGGCGTCGGCACCGGAGCGGGTCACGCCGCCGAGCGTCATGTTGACGAACGGCTGGTAGCCAGCGAAGAACTTAGAGGCATCCTCGGAGGTAGCCCACATCATCTCGCTCATCTTGATGAGCATACAGCCGGCGATATCAAAGGCCTGGTAGTCGGTCAGGCGGCCAGCCTCTTTGTCGGCCTTGTAGAAGGGATACATATACTGGTCGACGCGGCCGATGGACATACCGGTTTGGTTCTCCTCAACCGGCAGCAGGCTCTCGACAACCCATACGGACTGCACGGCCTCCCAGAAGGTGCGCGGCTTGTGAGCAGGCACGTTCTTAAGATTCTCGCAGATCTGCAGAAGCTCGGCGCGGCGCTTGGGATCGCTGCACTCCTGGGCCTTCTGGCAGGCGAAGTCGGACAGGCGACGGGCGTAGATCATAACGCCCTCGGTGGTGTCGATAACGGACTTGTAGAAATAAATCTTGTCCAAGTCCTCGGGGTTTGCGTAGTCGAGATGCTTGAGGTGCTCGCGAGCCTCGTCCTGGATGTCCTGCATGCCCTTCTTCATCAGGATGACGTCGTAGCCGGGGTTGGAGTCGCCTCCGCCGTTTACCTGGTGATAGGAGCAGTCGGAGACAAAGGACTCACCGGAGAGCTCCCAGCCGCCGCACTCGCGGTACTGATCCTCGCAGACCTCGTCGAGCGACTTGCCCTCCCAGAACGGGAAGAGTTCCTCGCGCATGTACTTCTTGTCCTCTTCGGAGATGTAGAAGGGGTCCTGAGCGCGCGTGCCGATGGTATCGAGCTCATCGCGCAGCCAGCGCCAGGCGATATCGGGCGAGAAGGCGCCGGCGCGCGGAGCGCCCGTGGGGTTACCGACGATAAGCTCGTCGTCCTGGATGATCAGCGGGGCGGTCTCGCAGCAATAGCGGAAGCACTTGGCGCGCAGCTCGATCTTGGGCATACCCGGGTTCTTGCGGGTGAACTCGGTGACGGCGCGGGCACGGAAGGTGGTGATGGAGGGCACCTGCTTGAGGAAGTTCTGCTTCAGGCGAACATGGCGCTCGGTGGGGCCGTTGGGCACCTCGGCGCACTCGGCGTGGACAGCAGCGCTTTCCAGCGGACGATCAAGCTGGTCGGCGACCTTGCTGAACATCGCGCGGACATTGGCGCGCTGCTCTTCGCTCATGTCCTTGGTAGCATCGGACAGTTGCTTGGCAAACTCTTGAATATCCATCGGTACTCCTTTTCTTCTAATCGATCATGTTTTTAAGCAGGCTGGTAAACCATTCGTTGTCCTGTGGGGCAACGTCGGCCGCCGGCTGCTGTTCGGTCTTATGTGCGGCGATCTTGCGATCCGGCACCCGGTTGAGTCCGGCTTCCTCGAGAAGAGAGAGGTCAGAAGACTCGAGGCTGCACCCAACCTGGCGCCGGCGGACAAAGTCGCGATAGGTCACGCCCAGATTCGAGGTGGTCGCGCTTTCCCAGCCGGTAACAGTGAGGGTCTTGGGCAGCGTGGAGTGGCAGCCGGTGGCGCCCATGCCAGTACCCACATTCACGAGGATGCGTCCCACCGGCTTTTTGAGCACAAACTGGCGAACAACTTCGCCATCACGCGAGAAAATCGAAAGCGCGTTTCCCGAGCCGCTGTTCAAGATCAGCTCGATGCACTTCTCGCAGGCGTCGCGCCAGTTCTCCTCCACGTAGTAGGACAACACGGGGCCGTACTTGGTACGCGAGAAGTAGCTGCGCTCGGAGACATAGGGCTTCTCCGCCACAAGCACGCGCGTGGAGGCGGGTACCGCGATATCGGCACGACGGGCCAAATCGCACGCCGATTTGCCGATGAGCTCGCGGTAGGTGCGTCCGTCCTCGCGAAAGCACACGTGATAGAGGCGCTGGCACTCCTCGTCGGAGAGGAAGTAGCAGCCACGGTGCTTAAGCTCGGTCTTAAAGGCTTCGTCCACAGCTCGCTCGACCACAACCGACTGTTCGGCGCCGGGTAGCATGCCATAGCAAAACGACTTGCCGTACACAACCTCCTCGGCGCACAGGGCCAGATCTGCGGTTTGCTCCACAAAGACCGGGTTGTTGCCAATGGAAGCGCAGTACACATCCTTGCCCGTGGCATCGGTCACGTGGATATGCTCGCACTCACGGGAGTCGATCAGCACGCGAACGGCCGGCTGCGCTGCCAGCCACTCCTCACCCTCGGGGGCATAGAGCTCCAGATACGTGAGAGCGTCGAGCGGATAGTGGCACTCGGCGGCAATCTTGCGCACGTCCTCAATCGCGGCTTTGCAGGTGGCATGCATGCGCTGACGAGCCGAGAAGATGATCGGGCTCTTGGACGCAACGGCACACACGAGCTGCGAAAGCATCGTGGGGATGCACAGCCAGTCGGGCAGAAGCGAGACGACCGTACCCTTGGAGATACCCACCTCGACGGAATGCGTGGTGCTGCGCGAGTAGAGCTCTTGCGTGGGCGTCTGGGCGTATACATCGTCCAGAAGCTCGGTGAGCACCCACTCGATAAGCGCCTGCTCGTCCTCAGCGTTGCCGTAGTCGCTTTCGGCTACTGCCAGCTGGGCATACGAAGCGGCATTGGGCAGCAACTGCTCGCGCAGAGCCTGCAAAAAACCGTCAACAAGCGTTCCGGGCAGACCCTCGAGGACTTCCCTCGACTCCTCAGCGCGCTCCAACAGGATGCGCGCCTCCTGAACGGAGCGAAGATCGGTGTCAACAAGGGACATGGCACACCTCCTTAGTAGGGAAGCAGGTTCTCGAGACGGTAACGGTCGGTGATCTTCTTCAGGTCGGGGTGCGGGCGCGGGATGACAACCGAGCTGTAGACCTCGGCGCCCAGAGCCTCGACGGCCTCGACGCCCGCATGAACGGCTGCCTCGACGGCCGAGACATCGCCCTCGACGAGGATGGAAATGTAACCGGATGCGGTGTTCTCGTAACCGATCAGGTTCACATCGCCGGCCTTGCACATGGCGTCACCAGCTTCGAGCACCCACACGAGGCCAAAGGTCTCGATGGCGCCGAATGCGTTGCCTTTGCTTTCAGACATCAGGACCTCCTAAAAATCCACGTCGTGGACGGAAACAACATCGCCAATAGGCGGAACGGGGCGCTTCATGACGTTTTGCGCCGTGACCTTGCCGATAGCCGATGCGGCCTCGACGCCTGCCTTGACGGCGGCCTCGCATGCAGCGACATCGCCCTTGACGATGACGGTGACGAGCGTGGAGCCGACGTTCTCGTAGCTCACGAGCTCGCAGTCGCCCGCCTTGAGCATCTTGTCGGCGGCTTCCAGAGCCGGAACCATGCCGAGGGTCTCAATGAGGCCGATGGCCTCTTCGCCGGTATAGCGCATGGGATAGCTCCTTTCCTATTTGATGTAGGAATTGATGGTGTCGCGCTGCTCTTGGTCAGCGCTGTAGTAGACGCGGACCTCGCCCGCGCCGTCCAGGTCAAAGCGGGACTCGCTGATCAGACCGTTCTTCTCGGCGGTCATCAGGGCCTCCTGCATCTTGGGCTTGGTGAAAGCGCTAAACGAGGAGTACTCGCCCTTGAGGGCCTCCATAACGTCGTCGGCGCAAGCCTCGTCATGGCAGGTAAAGTACTTGAGCATGGCGTAGTTCAAAGGCAGCACGTTACTCACCGTCCTTCTTCAAGAGGTCCATCGGGTTCACGGCGATCAAGAAGATGCCGATGAGGTTGACGATGGCTGCAATCCAGGCGATGGGAGCCAGCGCATAGCCGTCAAAGCCCATGATCAGACCGAGGATGATCCAGGTGGCAAGAGGAGCGGTGAAAGTGTACGTGCCGTTGATGGCCATACCCAGAGCCGTGCCGCACATGGCGTTGGCTCGGTACCAGCTCATGAAGGAGAGGTAGGCGGCGGCGCCGGAGACGGCGAAGAAGATGACGGAGGAGACGTCGGTGAGAGCTTGGGCGACGTAGGTGTAGCTCTGGGCCAAGGTACCACCGCACACGAGGGTGAGAATTGGCAGGACGATGATCAGGTTTCCGATGCCGGAGACGAGCTGACGGATGTTGATAGCGATCTGAGAGTCAATCATGCAGGTGGCATAACCGCCCACGCAGCCCTCGATGCCCCAGCACAGGGCAGCGAGAAGAGCCAAACCCAGACCGAGCGCCATGCCCGGTGCGGCCTCGCCGGTGAGACCGGTGCTACCGATCATGACGCCTGCAATAACGCAGATCACAATACCGGCGATAACACGGGGACCAAGCGGCTGCTTGTAGAGGATACGCGAGAGGATCGCGCCGATTGCGGGGTTCAGAGCCGCGATGGGCACGGCAAGGGTGCCGGCCTGGGAAAGCGCGATAACGTAGGCAGCAGAGGCGATGGGGCCGCCAATGAAGGCAGCGAGGATCACGATGCGACCGGGCTTGGAGGCGATGCAGCGACCCAGGTCGGCAATCTTGCCCTGCTTGAGGGTGACGAGCGTGGCCCAGATGGCGCTCAGGGTATCGTTGATGCCCGACGCGATCGTAGGCAGGATGAAGACGACGACCAGGCTGGTAGATGCGAGCGCACCGAACCAATTGCCCCAGACGCCAAAGAGCTGACCACCGGTAACGAAAGCGGTGTATAGCGCGTACATAATGCTGGAGAGCGACGCGATGGCGATGCCCTTCTTGAAGAAGCTCGCGTCAAGCACCTTCTTCTTTTTGATCGCAAGCGCGCGATCTGCCGGAGCTGTTGCGGTTGTTTCCATGCAAGCAGTCCTTTCCATCATCGATCGTTTGTTGGACACAGGTGTCGACTCCCATGGCGTTCAATGACTGAAATGCTATGAATTGACGCAGGCGTGAAAGAAAGAGATCGACCGTTTGCATTCCGCGAACGGCACTCGTCGGCATTTTCGGACCACCCGGTACGTGCGAATGGTCGAAAAGCGCCCGCAAACGGTATGTATTGTTTTCTTTTTTATAACATTTATAGATGGAACGCTTGTCCTGACAGCAGCGATCGCACGCATTTAACCCCGAGGCTCAAGATGCCACCGGCAAGCCGCAATTTAATCCTTTCGCAGTTAAACGTCGTTTTTAAGCAATTTTTTGAAGCTTATTACCTCCGATATGAAGCGATTTAGAAACAATTACCTAACGTTAAAGTCCTAATAATCGACGCACAAAAAGGAGGCTTCGGTAGTTTGTGTGACAAGGGGCTAGCCTAGGCAGCAACGCTCTTC
>JACXXQ010000083.1_pt1 | contig 68951 bp, 74 predicted proteins | sample 8621361 | NCBI WGS metagenome assembly JACXXQ01 (sample SAMN15503820, study PRJNA645414) | gut metagenome | isolation source: feces | host: Bos taurus | place: USA | collected 2016 | reverse complement strand
TTTTGTAGCCTTGTTCCACATAAACCGTCTGGCGGTATTTAACTGATCAACAAAATTGTAAGGGGCTGTGGTTGGAACCTTTCTTGAACCATCTTGTGGTAGGACGATGACACCAATCCACAGCATCCCTTTCAGTGTAGCATAGCCCTTGGAGAGGGGCTCTAATAACTACTACTCTATAATACAAGGACGGTGAAAACGTGGCTGAATGTTACAAGACGATCGAATATCCGGACCGGAAGGCGATCGCGGCCCTGTACGCCGCCGGCGCGAAGGCCGGACAGATTGCGAAGGAAATCGACGTGTCCCCCCGCTCCATCTACCCCTTACCCGAACGACTTCAGTCTGTCCTACCTGAAGGACGAACTGAACGGCCCATTCCTGGCGGCTTTCGACGCCGCCGGCGGCCTGATCCGTTCCGCGAACATCGTGACCGCGGACTGGTCCCTGGCTGACCATCGCGGCGGCTTCGGCTACGGCAACATGAAGGCGAAGATCAGCCTTCTTCCTGAAGCCATGTTCCTGAAGTACAAGGCCCTTCTTGCCCTGGACGACTGGTGGTGGCTTGCGACCCCGTACGCCGGCCACGCGAACGACGCGCGCTATGTCAGCGCGGACGGCAGTCTGTACAGCGACAACGCGTACGACGGCTACCACGGCGTCCGGCCGGCTTTCTTCGTGGAATCTGGAATCATTCTGGAATCCGACGGCGGCGAAGCGGTGGAAGGCCATGAATGACCATGTGACGATCCGCCAATGGATCAGTCGGCGGCGCCTTCGGGCGGCCGTCGACCGGTCCCTGGGCGTGAAGGCGCCGAAGACGATCTTCGACGAAGCGGAAGCATACGCCAGACGGAAGATGGCCTTCCAGAACGAAGCCCTGGGCCTGGACCGCGGCGACGAATACCTGGAACTTCTGATCCCCGACGTGATCCGCGAAATGGCCCTGGCGGCCAGGTATGATGGAAGGAGGGCGACAGCGTGATCCCTTCACCTGAAAAGAAAATCCTGGACGTGACCTGTGGATCGCGGACCATTTGGTTCGACAAACACCACCCCGCGGCGCTGTACTGCGACAACCGCCAGGAATACGAAACGCGGATATGGAAGAGCCGCGACGGGACAGCAGAGCGCGTCTGTACCGTAAACCCAGACGTTCTATGCGACTTCACAGATCTTCCGTTCCCCGACGAATCGTTTTCTGTGGTCGTCTGGGATCCCCCACACCTTCTAAACGTGGGAGACAGTTCCTGGCTTGCGAAAAAATATGGGAAGTTGGACCAGAACTGGCCGGCCATGCTTTACGATGGCTTCGTGGAGTGTATGCGTGTTCTGAAGACTGACGGCGTCCTGATCTTCAAGTGGGCCGAAAGCGACATTCCGGCCGAAAAGGTCTGGAAGGCGATCGGAGAAAAACCCTTGTTCGGACATCATAGCGGGAAGCGATCGAAAACCTTCTGGGCCTGTTTTATGAAGTTTGGAGAGGTCAAGAAAGGCGGTGCAATCAATGAATGAAGGCATTTTCGGCAAGAACGCGGACCTGGCCCAGCGACTGAAGGACCGGATCGCATTCCATGCCAACGAACACCGGCACACCTACAAGATCGGGAAGGGCGTCATGGACCCCCTGGTCCTGGACCTTCTGGCCGACTTCCGTGACGCCGGCGGCGTAATCCTCCCTGTGAAGCCGAACGGGACCGTCTGGCTGATCCGGCGCCGCCGCGTCGTGTCGGCGACTGTCATGTTCGTCGGAGCGGGAGCGGACGGCCTGACGTCCTTCAGTGTCCTTCGCGGACGCCTGGGGACGACGGCCTGGTCGTCCGAACAGTTCACCGAACACGACATCGGGAAGACGGTCTTCCTGACGAATGAAGCCGCCGAAGCGGAAATACCAGCGCCCATTCCTTAGCTGTGACGTCGCCGAATCGGTCAAGAAGTACAACGGCACGAACAAAGAACCACAGTTAAAGATCGGCGACGACCACGAACTGGCGGCCTACATTGAACGGCGGATCGTGGAAGACGGCTATTCGCCGGCGGCGGTCCTTGGAGAAATCCGCGTCAAGGGCCTGAAGTTCAAGACGTCGATCTGTAAGTCGACCCTGTATTCCTATATCCGGAAGGGCGTCTTCCTGACCCTTGAAATGCGCGACCTTCCCCGTTACGGTAAGAACAAGCGCGGCTACACCCGCACCCACAAGAAGGGCGCCAGGGCTTCCGCCGGAACCAGTATCGAAGAGCGACCGGAGGAAGTGAACACCAGGGCGACCATCGGTCACTGGGAAATGGATTCTGTCCTGGGTAAGAAAAGAACGAAGCCGGCCCTTCTGGTCCTGTCTGAACGCTACTCCCGAAAGGAAATTATCATCAAGGTCAAGGACCACACCGCCGCCAGTGCCGTTCGCTCCCTTGACAGGCTGGAACGGAAGATGGGATCACCGGCTTTCCGGTCTGTCTTCCGGTCAATCACCGTTGACAACGGTTCGGAGTTCGCCGACGCCGCCGGCATGGAACAAAGCTGTCGGAGCCAGGGGCAGCGGACGAAGGTCTACTACTGCCACCCTTATTCTTCCTGGGAACGTGGGACCAACGAAAACACGAACGGCCTGATCCGCCGGTGGTTCCCGAAGGGGACCGACTTCACCAAAGTCACCACCCAGGAAATCCAGAAGGTCGAAGACTGGCTGAACGCCTACCCCCGCGAAATCCTTGGCTTCCTATCCGCTGACGCTGTCTTCTCCGCCGGCCTTGCTTCCCTTATTTGAAACTTTTTTATGTTTTTTGAAAAAATATGTTGACTTTTGCGCTTTCCATTCCGACCGGTTCCCCCTCCGCTTTACAATGCTTGAGGCCATTTGCCCCTGGCGCCCCAATATTGCGGCGCCAGGGGATCTTGTTTTTTCTTCGTTTTACACTCCGGCTCTGGAACAGACCTGCCGCAGCTGCCGAGCCGCGGCGTCCATCTCCCAGGGCTGGTTGAAGGCGGACACACTCAGGCGCACGGTTCCCTCCTCCAGCGTGCCCGCCGTCTTGTGGGCCAGAGGGGCGCAGTGCAGGCCCGCCCGCACGGCCACTCCCCGCCGTCCCAGCCGCTCTCCCAGCTCCTCGCTGTCCATTCCCTCCACCTGGAGGGACAGCACCCCTGCCTGGGCTCTGGGGTCCCGGACGCGGAACAGGGTGATCCCTGGGATTTGCTCCAAATTGGCGGACAGGCGGCGGATCAGTGCGCTCTCTCGGCGGCCGATGTTCTCCTCTCCGGTTCGCCGTACAAAGCGCAGCCCCTCCAACAGCCCTGCAATACCTGCCACATTGTGGGTCCCTGCCTCCAGGCGGTCGGGCAGAAAGTCGGGCATGGTCTGCACCAGGGAGGCCGACCCCGTCCCCCCCTCCAGCAGAGGTTGGGGCGCCGTGTCGCCGCACAGGAGCAGGCCGGTACCCTGGGGGCCATAGAGCCCCTTGTGCCCCGGCATGGCCATATAGGCCGCGCCCAGCGCTTCCATATCCAGAGGAACGCACCCTGCCGACTGGGACGCGTCCACGATAAGCGGGACGTTCCGCTCCCGGCACAGCCCGGCAATCTCCTCCACAGGCAGGATAAACCCGAACACATTGGAGACGTGGCAGCACACCACGGCAGATACCTCCGGCGTGATGGCTCTCCGGAAGGCCTCCACCGCTCCCTTCCGGTCAAAAAGAGGGCTCTCTGCCACCCGCACCGTGACGTTTGGGATGGCATGAAGGGGCCGGGTGACGGCGTTGTGCTCATAACCGGAAATGACCACGGTGCTCCCCGGCCGCACCAGAGATTTAATGGCAATGTTCAGGCCGTGGGTGGCGTTAAAGGTAAAAACCACCCGCTCCGGGTCGGAGAGGTGGAACAGGCGGGCGGCCTCCTGGCGGCAGGCAAAGGCGGTATCCGCTGCCGCCATGGCGGCGGAGTGCCCTCCCCGGCCGGGACTGGCCAGATGCCCCATGGCCCAGGCCGAGGCCCGGGCTACCTGAGGCGGCTTTTGCAGGGTGGTGGCGGCACTGTCCAAATAGATCACAGGCGCACCTCCTCATATCCGCCGCCGTTATCCGCCAGAAAGACCCGCTTGGGCGGCAGTCCTACCTGGTGCAGCACAGCCAGGGCGTCCTCCAGATCATGCTGGCGGATCTTGACGCAGTGGCTGCAGCCCTCTCCGGCAATCTGCCGGGGAGTACGGAAAATATGAGCCGTGATCCCCGCCCGCCCCAGAGCGGCGGCGGTGCGCTGGGCGTAGGTGATGGACCGGCAGATGATAAGATAATAGAGCATGACATGGCTCCTTTCTCGGGGGCCGGGACCATGCCGAGTCCTTCTCCCCTGGACCAGTCTATGCTCTATTTTTCTCTTTGCCCCTGCGGGGGCTTATTTTATTTTGGTTCCAGCAGGCACACCGCGTGGGCGGCAATGCCCTGCTCCGCACCGGTAAAGCCCAGCTTCTCCTCGGTGGTGGCTTTCACATTCACCTGTTCCGGCTCTACTCCCATGTGTCGGGCCAGATTGTCCCGCATCTGAGGGATATGGGGGGCCAGCTTGGGCTTCTGAGCCAGAATAGTCGCATCTACATTGCCTACCTTCCAGCCTGCCTGGTCCAGCAGAGTCATTACATGGTCCAGCAAAACCAGACTGTCCGCTCCCTTGTAGGCCGGATCAGTATCCGGGAAGTGGCGGCCGATATCACCCAGAGCTGCCGCCCCCAGCAGGGCATCCATGACCGCATGGGTAAGCACGTCAGCGTCCGAGTGGCCCAGCAGCCCCAACGTGTGAGGTACCTCTACCCCACCCAGAATGAGTTTGCGCCCCTCTACCAGGCGGTGTACGTCGTATCCATGTCCAATGCGCATCACAGTACCCTCCCGTCTCTGGCGTCCAGGATCGCCTCGCCCAGGAACAGGTCCAATGGCGTGGTGATCTTGATATTCTCCCGTCTTCCCTGGGTAAGAGATACCTTCATCCCCAGCCGCTCCACGGCGGCGCAGTCATCGGTGAGGGTCACACCCTCCTCCACCGCCTTTTCTACCGCTGCACGGATGAGCCCCGCCTCAAACACTTGGGGCGTCTGTACCGCAAAGAGAGACGAGCGGTCCGGGGTCTCCACGGCCAGTCCGTTCTCCACCCGCTTGATGGTGTCGGTCACCGGGATGGCGGGAGCGGCAGCTCCGGTGGCCTCCGCCTTTTCCAGCACCTCCCCTAAGACCTCCTGGGTCAGGAAGGGCCGCGCTCCGTCCTGGATGGCGATAAGCTCCGCATCCTGCCGCACTTCCCGCAGGCCGCACAGCACCGAGTTGATCCGCTCCTTGCCGCCTACCACAACCTTGCTCACCTTATCCAAGGCAAAGGCCTTGCACAGCTGGCTCACCTCCACCAGCAGGTCCTCCCGGGTGACCACCACGATCTCGTCGATGTCGTCACAGTTCTGGAACACCCGCAGGGTACGCACCAGCACCGGCACGTCAGCCAGAGGGGTAAGTACCTTGTCAATCCCCTCCATCCGGGTGGCAGAGCCAGCAGCTACTACCACCGCCGCACGCACCGTTTTTTTCTGCTTCCGCCCCAGCCGGGACAGCAATCCTGCCATATGTCTCACTCCTTGCAAAAGAGGAGCCCTTCCGGCCCCTCTTTCTCATCCTATTGTTCTGCCCCGGCAGATATGTCAAGCCAAGGCGTGGTCGATGCACGCCTCCACGTCCTCATAGCTGCTGCTCTGGCACATGACGATCTCAGAGATGAGGATCTGCTTGGCAGAGTGGAGCATCTTCCGCTCCCCGGTGGACAGGCCCTTCTGCACATCCCGAAGCATCAGTCCCTTTACCACCCGGGCCACCTCGAACAGGTCACCGCTTTTGATCCGCTCCATATTTTCCCGGTAGCGGCGGTTCCAGTTCTGCGTCATCTCCACCTGGATGTCCGGAATAGCTGCCAATACCCGGTCTGCCTGCTCCCGGTCCACAATGGGACGCACGCCGATCTCCTCACAGTTCTCTGTGGGCACCATGACCACCATGGCACGCACCGGCAGCTTCAACACATAGTATTCCCGCATGACCCCATTGACCTTCTTTTGTACGATGCTGTCTACGATACCCGCCCCGTGCATGGGGTGGACCACCTTATCTCCGATCTGAAACAACGCCTACACCTCCACTTCAGTCCGGAAAAGCCTGAACCTGCTTGTGCACGCTTGTTCTTTGGGTAGATTCAGTTCTCTCCGGGGCTCTTTCGTCAATTCCCTCACTTTGTTGGCTGCGCTCTCGTCATTCGTCTCCTGGGGTCACAGGGGAGCAAATATGTATCCGCAGGGCTTTATTCTTTTTTATTATAACCACTTTTTCCCCGTTTGACAAGTTCTGCCCCAGGTTTCACAAATATTTTACCTGTCTTTCCCTGGGGCAGGGCTCATTTGGGCATAAAAAAGCGCTGCATCCGATGGTTCGGATGCAGCGCTTGAGCGTATGAGGATTACTCCTCCACCTCGGGCTCCTCCTCAGCGGGAGCAGCCTCCAGCAGAGCGCGGATGGACAGGGAGACCTTCTTGTTCTCCATATCCACGTCGGTGATCTTCACGTCCACCTTATCGCCCTCAGCCAGCACGTCGCCGGGCTTCTCGATGCGGTGATCGGCGATCTGGGAGATGTGGATCAGGCCGTCCACGCCGGGAACGATCTCGGCGAAGGCGCCGAAGGTCATCAGCTTCACGATGCGAACGTTGGCCACGTCGCCCACCTGATAGGTGCTGGTGAACACAGTCCAAGGATCCTGGCTGTGATCCTTCATGCCCAGAGAGATCTTCTTCTTCTCGGGGTCAGCAGAGATGACGTACACGTCCACAGTGTCGCCCACCTTAACCACCTCAGAGGGGTGCTTGATGCGGGACCAGGACAGCTCGGAGATGTGAACCATGCCGTCCACGCCGCCGATGTCCACGAAAGCGCCGTAAGAAGTCAGGGACTTCACGGTGCCGGTATAACGCTTGCCGTCCTCGATCTCGGCCCAGACCTTCTCGGCGGCGGCAGCACGCTCAGCGCGCAGCACGCGGCTGATGGAACCCACCACGCGGCGGCGAGCACGGTTGACCTCGGTGATCACCAGGCGCACCTTCTGCTTGAGCAGGGTGCTCATGGGAGTCTCGCGGGGCAGACCGGTCTGAGAAGCGGGAACGAACACGCGGATGCCCTTCACGGACACGACCACGCCGCCCTTGTTGTCCTCAGTGACCACGCCCTCCAGCACGGTCTCGTTCTCACGGGCGGTCTCGATCTCCTCCCAGCCCTTGACAACGTCCAGGCGCTTCTTGGACAGGGTGACAACACCCTCCTGGTCGTTGACGCGGACCACAAAGGTCTCGATCTCGTCGCCGACCTTGACCAGATCCTCCACCTTGGCGGTGGGATCGTCAGTCAGCTCGGATACGGGAATATAGCCGGCGTGCTTGGTGCCCAGATCAACCTGGATCTCAGTGGGTGTGATCGCAACCACAGTACCAGTTACCTTATCCCCCGTATTCAAAGTTTTGATCGACTCCTCCAGCAGCTCCGCAAAGGATTTTTCGATCTCCATGATTTCATCGCTCATTTTGTCACAGACCTCCTTTATTATCCACGCGGGAGTCGAAGCACCCGCCGTGATGCCGACAACTTCTGCCTGGGCCAGCCGGCTTAAATCCAAGTCCGCTGCGCGCTCAATGAGCTGCACATCCGGACAGGACTCCCGGCAAATCTCCGCCAAGCGTTTGGTGTTGGAGCTTTTACCGTCGCCGATGACCACCATTTTGTCGCACTGCGCGGCGAACTGATGGGCTTCCTCCTGGCGTTTCGATGTCGCTCCGCATATTGTATCAAAAAATTCCGCGTTTGTACACTCTTTTTTTGCTTTTTTCACGCACCCGTCCCAGATTTTTCTGGTAGAGGTGGTTTGAGAGACAAAAGTCAGCGGAAGATTTTTCCTGTTTTCGTCCTCCTGGAGCCACGCTTCCAGCTCCTGGGCGCCGGAGAGCACCACCGGATGGCTGCACCAGCCAGCAATGGCAGTCACTTCCGGATGATGGGGCGTGCCAATGATCACCGGCTGTCTCCCCTGCTCCTCCGCCTGGGAAACGATCTGATGGATACGCTTGACGTTTGGGCAGGTGGCGTCCAGGATACGGGCTCCCTGCTTCTCCAGGCGCTCATAGGTCTCCCGGCTCTCCCCGTGGGAGCGGATGATCACGCCGCACCCCTGGGGCACCTGGTCGGGATCCTTTACTACCTTCACGCCCTGGCTGGCCAGGCGGTCCACCACATCGCTGTTGTGGATGATATAACCCAGCATGACACAGGGTTCGCCGGACTGGGCGGCCGACTCAGCCAGCTCCACCGCCCGCTTTACCCCGTAGCAGAAGCCGGCGGACTTGGCCAGACGGATCTTCATTCCAACCCCTCCCCCAGCTGATGGATCTGGTCCATCACGGTATGGGTGATCTGGTCCAGCTCCTCCGCGGTCGCTTTCCGCCCTGCAATCTGGGGATGGAAGGGCTGTCCGAAGACCACCGTAGTAGGCCGGAACCAGGGCTTTTTCCGGGTGACATATATCGGCAGGATGGGGCTTCCCGTCCGGGTGGCAAACAGGGCCGCGCCCCCCTTGGCCGCCACATCCTCCCCCTCATGGACTCGGGTCCCTTCGGGGAAAATCAGCAGCTTGCCCTCTCCCTTCAGGCAGGCAAGAGCGGATTTGACCGCCTTCACATCGGCGTGGCCGCGGTCCACATAGATGACCCCAGCCTTGCCCAGCAGCCAGCCGATCAGGGGCACCCGGGACAACTCGATCTTGGCCATGGGCCGGATCTGGTAGCGCATTCTGGCGGCAAAGCAGATAAACAGAGGGTCACTCAGTGCAGTGTGGTTGGCGCACAGCACCACGGCTCCCTCCGGGATATTCTCCCGGCCGATGGACCGCACCGGGTGGCACAGACAGAAAAATGGCTTTACAATGCAGTACAGCAGCCGGTAAATCGTTTCCATACTCACAGGGCGATTCTCTCCCTTACCAGATTGATCAAGGCCTCCAGGCTGCCCTTCAGATCCAGATGGGTGGTATCCAGCTGCACCGCGTCCTCGGCCTGACGCAGGGGAGCCACTTCCCGGTGGGCATCCTGATAATCCCGCTGCTGGATATCGTGGAGGATCTCAAAAAATTCCGCCTTCTCCCCCCGCATCTCCAGCTCCAGACAGCGGCGGCGGGCACGGGCCTCGGGATCGGCCGTGAGGAAGATCTTCACCCCGGCGTGGGGCAGCACCACCGTGCCGATGTCCCGTCCGTCCATGACCACGTCGTGCTCCTGAGCCTGGCGGCGCTGGAAGTCCAGCAGGAAGGCACGCACCTGAGGCAGGGCGGCCACCTGGGAGGCCATGCCGGAAATCTCATGGTGCCGGATGTCCTCGGACACGTCCTTTCCCGACAAGTACATATGCTGTACACCGTCTTCCCCGTAAGCCATGCGAAGGTCCAGTCCCTCCAGCAGCGGAGCGACCTGCTCCGGATCAGAGGGATCGGCTCCCTCCTGCTTGCAGCGAAGGGCTACCGTGCGGTAAATGGCTCCGGTGTCCACATACAGATAGCCGATCTCTTTGGCCAGCGCCCGGGCCAGGGTACTCTTCCCTGCCCCGGCGGGGCCGTCGATGGCGATACTGCGATTTTCCATAGTTCTCTCTCCCTATGCGTTTTCTTCTCCGGTTTCCTGAGCAGCATGGGCCGCACTCTCTCCTGCGCAGCGGCCGGTGGCCCAGGCGATCTGGAGATTGAAGCCTCCCGTGTAGGCGTCTACGTCCAGCAGCTCTCCGGCCAGATACAGCCCGGGAACTTTCTTGGACTCCATGGTCTTGGGGTCTACCTCTCCCACCTTCACCCCGCCGGAGGTGACAATCGCCTCGGTAATGGGGCGGGGACCTTTTACGTGGATGGTAAGTCCCTTCAGAGTCTCCAGCAGCCGCCGGCGCTCCTGACGGGTCACGTCGTGGGCCTTCCGGTTTCCGGGAATCTGGGTCAGTTCCAGCAGCACCGGCACCAGCAGCCGGGGCGCCAGAGCCCCCAGCAGGTTGTGCATGTCCCGGTTGGCGTTCTCACCCAGCTCCCGCAGAAGGCGCTGGTCCAGCTTCTCCCCGTCCAGGGCGGGCTTGAGGTCAATGACGCAGGTGTACTGGTCCTTCTCGAAGTCCCGCATGTGTGCGCTGGCGCTGAGCACCAGGGGACCTGACATGCCGAAGTGGGTGAACAGCAGTTCCCCCTGCTCCTGGAAGATCACTTTTTTCTTTTTGTTTTTGACCTTCAGCACCACATTTTTCAGGGCCAGGCCCTGCATCTGGGCACAAAAAGACTCCTCCGCCTCCAAAGGCACCAGAGAGGGCTTGGCCGGAACAATGGTATGCCCCAGGGCCTCGGCCATAGTGTAGCCGTCTCCGGTGGAGCCGGTTGCGGGGTAGGACGCCCCTCCGGTGGCCAGCACCACCGTCCGGGCGGAATATTCGCCTCCCTCTCCCATCGCGGTGAAGGAGCCGTCTTCCTGGGGACGCAGCTCCAGGACCCGGTCCTGGAGGATGGGCACCTTGCGGCGCTGGAGAGCGCGGAATAATGCGTCAATGATATCCGCAGAGCGGTCAGACTGGGGAAAGACCCGGTTTCCCCGCTCCACCTTCAGGGGCACGCCCAGCTCCTCAAAGAAGTTCTCCACCCACTGAGGCGGTGTGCGGGTCATGGCCCCGTAGAGAAAGCGGCTGTTTCTAGGGGTGCTGGCAAGCACCTGCTCTACGCCGCAGTGGTTCGTTACGTTGCACCGGCCCTTGCCGGTAATATACAGCTTGCGTCCCACCTTGGGATTGCGCTCCAACAGGCACACCTGGGCGCCTTGATCTGCGGCGGCCAGAGCCGCCATCATTCCTGCGGCTCCGCCGCCAATTACCAATACATCTGTCATACCTGGTCGTCCTGAGCCTTCTGATAGACCCCGTACTCCTCCCAGATCTGCTCCAAAGTCTGGAAGGTCTTGGACAGATCCTCATTTTTCTTCCGGCTGACCTCCACCAGCAGGGCGTTGACCAGGCTGAGAGGAGCCACCAGAGAGTCGACAAAGGAAGCCATATCGCTGCGGGCCTTCAGAGTGTACTTGGAACTGACGGCCAGGGGCGAGGCGTCACTGTCGGTGATGGCGATGGTAGTAGCGCCCCGGTCCCGGGCAAAATTCATGGCCTGCACCGCCCGGCTGGAGTACCGGGGGAAGCTGATGCCGACGACCGCGTCCCCCTCCCCTACCCGCAGCAGGCTCTCAAAGACCTCGCTGGGGGTGTTGGCGGTGATCATGGCCACGTTATCAAACAGCAGGTTGAAATAGAAGCCCAGAAAGGTAGCGATGGCCGCAGAGGAGCGCACACCGATGATGTAGATGCGCCGGGCGGCCACAATGGCGTCGGTAGCCTTGTCAAAGCTGTCCCGGTCGATATCCTCCAGGGTGAGACGGATCTTCTCAATATCCGACTGGAGGACCATGTCCAGCACATTCTGGTCGCCGATGCGGTCATTGGCCACCTCGATGCGCTGCACCGACGTGAGCCGGTTGCGGATCATTTTTTGCAAGGACTTTTGCATACTGGGGTAGCCGTCATAGCCCAGCTCCGCGGCAAATCGGACCACAGTGGACTCGCTCACATTTACCCGCTTGCCCAGACGGCTGGCGGTCATAAAGGCCGCCTTATCGTAAGACTCCAAGATATAGTTGGCAATGCGTTTTTGCCCCTTGGAGAAGGTATTCATATTTTCCTGGATCACGGCCAGAATATCCCGATTCATAATCCTTCATCTCCTGACAATGTAGGCCCCTTCCTGCATGGAAGAAGCCGTCTGTCTCTCTCCCCGCTCTGCCTGCCCCGCTCTTGGCGGCCAACCAGGGAGTTTTCCGGGAAAGGATGCCGGGAAACGGCAAAATTCCCACCCTCTATCATAACGGTTCCAAGAAAAAAATGCAAGCCATTTTTGCAAGTCCGCGCTGGAATCTTGCAAAAATTTGCCTGCATTTTCCCAAGATATTACAAATGCTTCCGCAGAGCCGCCAGTTCCTGGGCGGTCAGCGGCCGCCACTGTCCCGGCTTGAGCTTCCGGTCCAGGGACACCTGTCCCTCCCGGATACGTTTGAGTCGTGTGACCTCCAGTCCCGCCTGGGCGCACATCCGCCGCACCTGGCGGTTTTTCCCCTGATAAATGGTAATGGACAACTGGGTCACTCCGCCGCTCTCCCGGCCCCGGGTCACCTTGGCCGGAGCCAGCGGCTCTCCGTCCAGCTCCATGGGGCCGGACAGAATGGGCAGGGCGGTTTCCACATCCCCGGTCACCCACACTAGATATTCCTTTTCCACCTGATGGCTGGGATGGAGCAGACTGTTGGTCAGCTCCCCATCGTCGGTCATAAGCAGAAACCCCTCGGAATCCAGATCCAGCCGTCCCACCGGCCAGACCCGCTTTCCGCAGCCCGATACCAGAGCGGCCACCGTTTTGCGCCCCTTCTCATCAGATAAGGTGGTCACGTACCCCCTGGGTTTGTTGAGCATGAGGTATGTACGGGGGCTGCCCCCCCGCAGAGGACGGCCGTCCACCTCTACCCGATCCCGGTCCAGGTCGGCCCGGTCTCCCAGCTGAGCCGGAAGGCCATTTACCGTTACCCGTCCCGCTGTGATCCACTCCTCCGCCGTGCGGCGGGAGGCCAATCCACACTGGGAAATCAATTTTTGCAGCCGCTCCTCCAAGGAGACCGCCCCTTTCTCGTAAGTTTATCCAAACAGCCAATCCAGCCATCCGGTGTGCTCCTGCCGGTTCCGATCAACCGGGGCGGCACAGGAGAGGTCGCTCTCTCCCACCACTTCCCCGTTCAGCAGCACCTCTACCCGACCCATGGGCACGCCCGCCTGCACCGGAGCCTCCAGACTGGTGAGGCCGCCCAGCTCCAGCCGGGTTTCCAACGTCTCCCCCGGTCCTACCGGCCAGCGCAGGGTCTCCTCCGCTTTTAGAGAAACAAAGGGCACCAAGCTGCCGGAGACAGGCAGGCTGCACAGGCTCTGTCCCGCCGTCACCGCCTCTTCCAGGTGGTAGTTTTCAAACCCGCAGTCCAGCATGGCGGCGTGGTCCGCCCAGTCGCTGGGGGCGTTGAGGGTGACGGCGATAAGGGTCATACCGTCCCGCTCCGCCGCCGACACCAGGGTGCGCCCCGCCGCCTGGGTGTAGCCCGTCTTCATCCCCACGCACCCCTCATAGCGCCAGAGAAGCTTGTTGTGGTTGACAAAGGACCGCCCCTCCATGGTGGTGGAACGGGTGGCCGTGATTTCCTTCAGCTCCGGCACAGCCAGGCAGGCCCTGGCCAGCAGGGCCATATCGTAGGCAGAAGAATAGTGCTCCTCCCCGTCCAGCCCGGTGGGGTTGGTAAAATGGCTGTTGGTCATGCCCAGCTGCTGTGCTTTCTCGTTCATCTTTTGGGCAAAGGCCTTCAGGCTGCCGGCGCAGGTGAGGGCCACTGCAGTGGCAGCGTCATTGCCCGAGTGAAGAAGCATGCCATACAGCAAGGTTTTTAACTTTACAGCTTCTCCCGCCTTCAGGTAGAGGGAGGAACCCTCCACCCCGGCCGCCTCGGCCGGAATGGTCACGTCCTCCTCCAGACTGTGCCCCGATTCCAGGGCCACCAGGGCGGTCATCAGTTTGGTGGTGCTGGCAATGAGCCGTGGGGTGTCCGCATCCTTGGCGTACAGCACCCGGCCGCTCTCTGCCTCCATTAGCACCGCGCTCTGGGCCGAAACGGTTACCTGCGCCGCACCCGCTCGGGGCAGCAGGGCAAAACACAGCGCCGCTGCCAACAGCACTCCCGTTCCTCTTCTCAACCCCATCTCCTCCTTTCGGATCTCTGGGGTTAGGATGACCGGTTTTCTCCGTTTCTTGCAGCGGCGCTGAAAAAAGCGCAGATCAGTCGGCCAAATCGGTCTCCGCCTTGGCGGCTGACTTGGCCTGCTGCTTGTCAATAAAGTCGGTGACCTTGTCCACCACTTCGGGCACGGTCTCGATCACCCGATCCAGGGTGGTAGCGGGCGGGGGCATCACAGGCAGCAGCTTGACGCTGTCACCCCGCACGATGAGAAACGCCACCGGGTCCACCTTGCCGCTGGCTCCGGTGCCGCCGCCGAAGGCATTGTCGCCCCCCACGGCCTGCTTTTTGGTGGAGTACTCCGTGCCGCCGCTGGCGATGCCGAAGGACAGGCGGGATACGGGAATGAGGGTCACGTCCCCCGCCTGAATGGGCTGACCCACCACGGTGTTGGAGTCGGCCAGGGCGCGGAGCTTGTCCGCCGCCACACTCATGAGATCATTAAGAGGATGCTGCTTTTCCATCGTTGCGACCGCCTTTCTCTGCGTCATTTGTGTCTCTGCGGGTCTCCCGCAAAATATTCAGGGCTGCCGCGCCGTAGCGCAGGCCCAGCCATACCAGCTGTCCGATTGTCAGGGTCATCTGAAGCCGGCCCCAAACGGCCCAGTGCTCCTGCTGAAAGTCCACGTCCACCCGAGCCCGGCCATCCTTCACCTGAAAGGCCTCGTTGAGCGGTCCCCACAGGGCGCCCAGAGCCGCACTGGCCTTACCGTAGTCCATAGCCGCATCTGCCGGGTCAGGGCTGCCCACGATCAGGTCCAGCTCCAGTACGTCGATACACAGCTTGCGCCGGAAGCTCCCCGCCGCCTCCAGAGCAAGGGAAAAAAATCGCCGCACCAATGTGACGATCTGCTCCCGGGTAAAGGGCTTTCGCGGTTTGCCCTCTTTTTTGGGCTTTTTCTCCTTAGCCGGTTTGCTTTTTTTCTCTTTGGCCGGTTTTGTCGGGGTCTTTTTTGGCCGGGGATACAGCGTGATGCTGGCCGGACCCAGCTGCAGCCAGATCCGGTTCCCCTCCTCCCGGGTGCGGGAGACTCCTGCCCCCAATGGAACACGGCCAATGAGCCAAATCAGCAGGACCACCACTCCGGCAATAATCCAGCCGGTCATTTTTCCTCTTCCGGGGCCGCTTCCCCGGCCTCCTCAGCCCGCAGGCGCTCCACCGCCTGTTCCAGCTCCAGGGTCATCTGGCCGCCCTCCTGAGAGCCATCCGGCAGCGGAGGCAGCTCCTCCAGAGAGGCCATGCCAAAGGAGCGCAGGAAATTTTTCGTGGTGCGGTACAAAATCGGTCGGCCTGGCACGGCCAGGCGGCCGCTCTCTTCAATCAGCTCCCGCTCCAGCAGCAGACCTACGGTATAGGCGCTGTCCACCCCTCGGATCTGATCCACATAGGCACGGGTCACCGGCTGGTAATAGGCGATGATAGCCAGCACCTCCAGGGCAGGCTGGGACAGGCGGGGCGGCTTGCGCCCCTCCAGGGTCTTGCGGATATAGGGGGCATACTCCGGGGCGGAGCACATCTGATAGCTGGCGTCCATACGCACAATGCGGATGCCCCGGCGCTCATAGCGGTAGCGGTCCATAAGCTGGCGGGCTACTGCGTCCAGGGTCGGCCGGTCGGTCTCCAAACTCAGGCACAGCCGCTCCACGCCGACCGGCTCTCCCGCTGCAAACAGGATGCCCTCCAGCGCGGCCTCCAATTCCTTCACTTCCATGGCTCTCTCCCCCCTTACTCCTCCGGTGCATCGGCGGTGATATCCAGAGGCTGGGCCTCCTCCCCCTGGATGCAGGTGACGGTACAGTCCTCCTCGGTGCCCGCCAGACGCAGGCGGTGGGCCTTGCATAGCTCCAGCACCGCAATGAAGGTGGCCACCACCTCCGAGCGGCTCCGGTTGCCCCGGAACAGGGCGCGGAACCGGGTGACCCCCAAATGGACCAGCCGCTGAATGATCTCGGCGGCCTTCTCGGCCACCGGATAGGGCTCCCGGCCCACAATGCCCTGAAAAGCGGCCACCGGCGGGGGCAGCTTGTTGTCCGAGCGGACCAGAACATCCCCCATGGCTTTCCGCAGATCCTCCTTGGGGTGGATATAGCGGTAGGCCCGATCGGGTTGGATGGCCTCGGGGGTCTTGGTGATAAAGTCCCGGCCATAGCTGAACTGCTGGTCCAGCAGGGGGACGATCTCTTTGATTTTCAGATAGTTTTCGTTGCGCTGATGGGCCTCCAGGGTGGCAATGAGCTGTTCCATCTCGCTCATGGCCTCCTCGTCGTGGATGGACAGGAGCATCCGGGTCTTGATATACACCAGATGGGAAGCCATGGTAACAAACTCACTGGCCACCTCCAGATCCAGCTGCTTGCGCTGGTTCATCCAGGCCAAATATTGGTCCAGGATCAGGGAGATATGGATTTCCTTGATCTCCATTTTGTTTTTGCGCAGCAGGTGCAAAATAAGGTCCAAAGGCCCCACAAAGTCCTGCAGATCCTCGGAGCGGTCCTTGACCACCCCTTGCAAATGATAGATGGGACTGTCCAATCCCGCCCCTCCCTTAGAAGAAGTAGAATTCCATAATGGCAAAGGGGAATCCGGCCACATGGCACATGGCCTTCATGACCCAGGCGATGGCAGCCTCCAGCGGCCCGCCCAGCAGGCCGGACCAGGCCAGCAGCACCACCGCCACAATGAGAAACCGCTCCCGCTTCATCAGCCACAGGTAGGCCCGGTCAGGCAGAAAGGCGCTCACCACCCGGGAGCCGTCCAGCGGCGGGATGGGGATGAGGTTAAATACCCCCAGTCCCACATTGAGCACCGCCAGCTGGCATAAAAACAGCAGCACATAGGCCGACCAGACCTGCTCCATACCACTCCGCAGCACAAAGCCGCCCAGGCAAATACACACCAGGGCCAAGAGGAAATTGGAGATGGGGCCCGCCAGAGCGGTAGCCGCCATGCCAGCTTTTGGATTGCGGAAGTTGCGCATATCCACCGGTACAGGCTTGGCCCAGCCTACCCCTACGGTCAGCAGCAGAAACAGGCCCACCCAGTCGATATGGGCCAGAGGGTTGAGGGTGAGCCGCCCATTCACTTTGGCGGTTGGGTCCCCCAGCTGCCGGGCAATCAGCCCGTGGGAGAGCTCGTGGATGGTCAGGCAGATGAGACAGGCCACGGCGCTCATGAGAAACATGAGCATTCCCTGCCAGTCCATATGGTTTGAAAATTCCGTCAGCGCACCCATGATTGAACCTTTCCTTCCGCCAGAGAAAAACATCGAATGGAGAGTTAATATTGGGATTATACCAAGTTTTGCTCCCCTTGACAAGCGCCCGGGATCTTGCGGCCCTCCACGCTGGCCAGAATGGCGCTTACCAGTTCTTGACGCCCGGTGCCCTTCTCCGCGGAGAACGGGATGACTACATCCCCCTCCCCCAGCTCCAGGGTCTCCCGAATCACCTGGAGGTTGGGCTCCACCTGACTTTTTTTCAGCTTGTCCAATTTATTGGCCACCACCACAAAGGGGCAGCCCGCCTCCCGGTACCACTGGGCCATGGTGCAGTCGTCCGCCGTGGGCTTGTGCCGGGAATCTACGATCATCACGCCCAGCGTCATCAGCTCCGGGTCGGCAAAGTAGCTTTCCATCAGCTTGCCCCAGCGGTCCCGCTCGGCTTTGGACACCTTGGCGTATCCGTAGCCGGGCAGGTCCACCAGGTAGAAGGCGTTGTCGATTTTAAAATAGTTGATTTGGGTGGTCTTGCCAGGCGCGGCGCCCACCCGGGCAAAATTTTTCCGGTTGAGCAGGCGGTTGATGACCGAGGACTTACCCACGTTGGAACGGCCGGAAAAGGCCACCTGGGGCAGTCCATCCCGCAGGAAAAACTTCGGTGCCACGGCGGAGAGAATGAACTCCGCCTTTTGCAGATTGATGGTCATATCGCTCCTCCTTACTGCCGCAGGCGGGCGTGACCCCGGCCCTGAGAATCGGGCAGCTTGGCGTCCAGAGCCTTGTCACGCTCCAGCGCGCCCCCGGGGGCCAGGATAGCCTGGGCCAGCACCTGCTCCGCCTGATCCACCAGCACAAAGTTCAGGGCATTGCGCACGGTCTGGTCGATCTCGTCCAGGTCCTTCTCGTTGTCAGCGGGGATAATCACCGTCTGAATGCCGTTGCGCAGGGCGGCCATGGTCTTCTCCCGCAGGCCGCCGATGGGCAGCACCCGGCCACGCAGGGTCACCTCGCCAGTCATAGCGATGCCGCGGCGCACAGGAGCCCCAGTGAGGGCGGACACCATAGCGGTGGTAATAGCAATACCGGCAGAGGGACCGTCCTTGGGCACAGCGCCCTCGGGGAAGTGGACGTGGATGTCCTTCTCCTTGTAGAAGTCGGCGGGGATGCCCAGGCGGTCGGCCTGGCTGCGGATGAAGCTGAGAGCGGCATGGGCCGACTCCTTCATCACGTCGCCCAGGTTGCCGGTGAGCTCCACCTTGCCCGAGCCGGGCACCACGTTGACCTCTACCTCCAGCAGCTCGCCGCCTACGGAAGTCCAGGCCAGGCCGTTGACCACGCCCACACGCTCCTCCAGCACCTGCCTCTCGGGGTAGTACTTGGGAGCGCCCAGCAGATCTTTCAGGTCCTTATCAGTCATGCGAACTTGCTTTACATCCTCAGACACCAGCTTCATAGCCGCCTTGCGGCACAGGCTGCCCAGATTCCGCTCCAGCACACGCACGCCCGACTCTCGGGTATAGGAGGCGATCAGCTCCCGGATGGCGCCGTCGGACACCTTGAGCTGGGTTTTGTTCAGCCCATGGCGCTTCATCTCCTTGGGCAGCAGGTGGCGCTTGGCGATCTGCAGCTTTTCCTCGTCGGTATAGCTGGGCAGCTCAATGACCTCCATGCGGTCCAACAGAGGACGGGGAATCGTCTCGGTGGTGTTGGCAGTGGTGATAAAGAGAACGTCGGACAGGTCGAAGGGCACCTCCAGGAAGTTGTCCCGGAAGGTGCTGTTCTGCTCCACGTCCAGCACCTCCAGCAGGGCGGCGGCGGGGTCGCCCCGGTGGTCGCTGCCCATCTTGTCGATCTCGTCCAGCAGCAGCAGAGGGTTGCAGCTGCCCGCCTGGTTGATGGCGCTGATGATCCGGCCGGGCATGGAGCCCACATAGGTCTTGCGGTGGCCCCGGATCTCGGCCTCGTCGCTGACGCCGCCCAGAGAGATCCGGCCCAGCTTACGGTGCAGGGCACGGGCCACCGACATGGCGATGGAGGTCTTGCCGACGCCAGGAGGTCCGACAAGGCAAATTACTTGCCCCTTCAAGTCAGGCGTGAGCTGGCGCACAGCCAGGAACTCCAGCACCCGCTCCTTCACCTTCTCCAGGCCGAAGTGGTCGTGGTCCAGCACCTTCCGGGCGCTCTCCACGCTGATCTTCTCCTTGGTCTTCTTGCCCCAGGGCAGTTCCAGGCAAACGTCCAGGTAGTTACGCATGACGGTGGCTTCGGAGGAGCCGTAGGGCTGCTTGGCCAGGCGGCTTACTTCCTTCTCCAGCCGCTCCCGCACATCGTCGGGCAGCTTGGCCTGAGCGATCTTCTTGCGGTAGTCGCCCAGCTCGGAGTCTGCGCCCCCCTCCCCTTCGCCCAGCTCAGCCTGAATGGCCTTGAGCTGCTCCCGAAGGTAGTAGTCCCGCTGGTTGTCCGACATCTGCTCCCGTGCCCGGTTCTGGATCTCCATGTCCAGACCCAGGATCTCCACCTCACGGCACAGCAGGCGGTACAGCCGCTCCAGACGGCGCACCGGGCGCAGCTCCTCCAGCACCGCCTGCTTGTCGCTGATGCGCATGGCGATGTTCTGGGCAATAAAGTCGGCGATGTACCCGGGGTCCTCGCTGGCCAGCACGTTGATGAGCAGATCGGGGGCCGTCTTGGGGGCCAGCTCGGTGTACTGCTGGAACATCTCGTAAGTGGAGCGAATAAGGGCCTCCGTTTTTGCGGAGTTGTTGCCCGCCTTCTCTGCGGGGATGGTGCGCACCACCGCCTCCAGATAGGGGCTGGTGCGCTTGAGCTCATCCAGGCTGCCCCGGCACAGGCCCTCCACCATCACCCGCACATTATCTCCGGGCATGCGCAGGATCTGCCTCACCTTGGAGACAGTACCAACCGTGTAAAGGTCTTTTGCTTCCGGCTTCTCCACGGCCAGATCTTTCTGGCCAACCAGGAACACCGGCAAGCCGGCGGTCATGGCCTCCTCCAGGGCTTTGATGGAAATCTCCCGGGCCACGTCAAAGTGGATCAGCACATTGGGAAAAATCGTCAGGCCCCGCAGGGCAATCACAGGCATGGTTTCGACCTGCTGGGTCGTCCAGTCCTTTTCCATGAAAATCACTTCCTCTCTAGGGGTATTTCACAGGAGAAAACTCCCCTGTCATAAGATAAAACAGCCCCGGGCCCGCCGTTTTCCGGGGACCGCGGGGCTGTTACTGTGTTCGTCAGCCAGCGTGGGTACCGGGCAGTCCGCCCCGCTCTGCGTGCAGAGACGCTTTTCCCAAGGGCGGGCGCTGGGTGCGCTGGGGATCCCGGAGGATCTCCGGCTCGGCACCGTCCTTGACACAGGCGGCGTTGATGGTCACCTTGGCGATGGTGGGGTCGGAGGGCACATCGTACATGACCTGGGTCATGACCTCCTCCAGAATGGCCCGCAGGCCACGGGCGCCGATGCCCCGTTCCACGGCCCGGTCGGCCACCGCCTCCAGGGCATCGTGGGTGTACTCCAGCTCCACGTCGTCGTACTCCATCAGCTTCTGATACTGCTTCACCAGAGCGTTTTTGGGCTCGGTGAGGATCTGCATCATCTGATCCCGGTCCAGAGACTCCAGCGTGGTGATGATGGGCATACGGCCCACCAGCTCAGGAATGATGCCGAACTTCAGCAGGTCCTGAGGCTGGATCTCCTTCATCAGCTCGCCCACGTTGCGCTCCTTCTTGCTCTGGATCTCAGCGCCAAAGCCCAGAGAGCGCTTATCCAGGCGGCTCTCGATGATCTTATCGATGCCGTCAAAGGCGCCGCCGCAGATGAACAGAATGTTCTTGGTGTCGATCTGGATAAATTCCTGGTGGGGGTGCTTCCGGCCGCCCTGAGGAGGCACATTGGCCACGGTACCCTCCAGGATCTTCAGCAGCGCCTGCTGGACACCCTCGCCGGACACGTCGCGGGTGATGGAGGTGTTCTCGCTCTTACGGGCGATCTTATCCATCTCATCAATATAGATGATGCCCCGCTCAGCCAGCTCGATGTCGTAGTCGGCAGCCTGGACCAGGCGCAGCAGGATGTTCTCCACGTCGTCGCCCACGTAGCCCGCCTCGGTAAGGGTGGTGGCGTCGGCGATGGCGAAGGGCACCTTCAGCACCCGGGCTAGGGTCTGGGCAAACAGAGTCTTGCCGCAGCCGGTGGGGCCCATGAGCAGGATGTTGCTCTTCTGCAGCTCCACATCCTCCGCTCCACCGAAGTAGATGCGCTTATAGTGGTTGTACACCGCCACGGACAGGGCCACCTTGGCCTTCTCCTGGCCGATGATATACTGGTCCAGCACAGCGTGGATCTCCCGGGGCGTGGGGATGGCATCAGGGATGGCGCTCTCCAGCGCCTCCTGGGTCAGCTCTCCCTCGTCCTCCAGGATGCTCATGCACAGCTGCACGCACTCATTGCAGATATAAGCGCCAGGCCCGGCGATGAGGCGGCGCACCTGATCCTGATGCTTTCCGCAGAAGGAACAGCGGACAGACCGCTTTTCGTCGTTTTTTGCCATGAAACTATTACCTCAAATTCTCTGTGATACCGGGTGCGCGCCCAACCTGCGGCGCGCGCCGGTTTCTCACCGCTTCTCGATCACCCGGTCGATGAGTCCGTACTCCAGGGCCTCCTGGGCAGACATGAAGTTGTCCCGCTCACAGTCGGCAGTGACCTGCTCGATGCTCTTGCCGGTGTTCTCAGCCAGGATGCGGTTCATGCGCTTCTTCACCACTTCCAACCGCTTCAGGTGCAGGGCCATATCGGTGATCTGACCCTGGGTACCGGCGGAGGGCTGGTGAATCATGATCTCGGAGTTGGGCAGAGCCAGACGCTTGCCCTTGGCGCCGGCGGAGAGCAGAAACGCTCCCATGCTGGCGGCAAGGCCGATGCAGATGGTGGACACGTCGCACTTGACATACTGCATGGTGTCATAGATGGCCATGCCCGCAGTGACGGAGCCGCCGGGGCTGTTGATGTAGAACTGAATGTCCTTGTCCGGGTCCTGGCTCTCCAGGTACAGCAGCTGGGCCACCACCAGAGAAGCAGTGGTGTCGTTGACTTCCTCGGACAGGAAAATGATGCGGTCATTGAGCAGGCGGGAGAAGATGTCATAGGACCGCTCGCCCCGGTTGGTCTGCTCTACTACATAAGGAACTAAACTCATGGGAATGACTCCTTTTCAAAACAGTGATACCAAAGTATGCCCGTAAAATTGGAACATGATTCCTTTTTTAGAATTTATGCTGCCTCTGCGGGCTTCCCGGTCTCCCCTGCCATAACGCACACACGCCCGGGGCGGCAATTTCTGCCGCCCCGGGTGGATATCAAGCTGGATTTTACTCCGCCTTGGGCTCCTCAGTGTTCTCCTCGGTCTTCTTGCGGGTGCGCTTGGGCTTCTCCTCGCCCTCGGCGCTCTCCTCGGCAGCCTTCTTGCGGGTACGCTTGGGCTTCTCAGCCTTCTCCTCGGCGGCCTCCTCCTTCTTGGGGGCCTCGCCCACCACAGCCTGAGCCACGACGAAGTCGTTGGCCTTCTGCAGGCGCAGGTCGTGCTTGAGCATATCCATGGAGAGAGCGGCCTTCACCTGATCCTCGGTGATGTTGTACTGCTCGGCCAGCTTGGTGATCTCCTTGGCGCAGTCCTCGTCGGTGATCTCCATGTTCTCGGCAGCGGCCACGGCATCCAGGGCCAGCTCCAGCTGCACCTGACGCAGAGCGGAGGGCTTAGCGGAAGCACGCATCATCTCGGGAGTCATGCCCATCATCTTCAGGTAGTCGTTCATGGCCATGCCCTGGCTCTGCATGCGCATGGCGTACTCGTCCATCACCTTGTCCAACTGGGTCTCCACCATGCCGTCGGGGATCTCAGCCTCCAGGTTGTCGATGAGCTGCTCCAGAACGGCGCTCTCGAAAGCGCTCTCGGCCTGGGCCTCACGGCGCTGCTTGAGCTTCTCGCCCAGGTCCTTCTTGAAGTCGGCCAGGGTCTCAAACTCAGACACGTCCTTGGCGAACTCGTCGTCCACCTCGGGGATCTGGGACTCCTTGACCTCCTTGACCTTCACGTGGAACACCACAGCCTTGCCGGCCAGATCCTTCACGTAGTCCTCGGGGAAGGTGATGTCCAGATCCTTCTCATCGCCCACGCTCAGGCCAATGAGCTGATCCTCAAAGCCGGGCACGAAGGAGCCGGAGCCGATCTCCAGGCTGTAATCGGTGCCCTTGCCGCCCTCGAAGGGCTTGCCATTGTCGAAGCCCTCGAAGTCGATGACAGCGGTATCGCCCATGGAGATGGGACGCTCCACGCTCACCAGACGAGTGGCACGCTTGATATAGGGCTCCAGCTCATTCTCGATGTCGGCATCGGTGACCTCGTTAAAGGTCTTGGGAGCCTGCAGGCCCTTATACTGGCCCAGCTTCACCTCGGGGCGCACGGAGACCAGAGCAGTAAAGGTCAGGCCGTCCTTGCCCACCTCCACGATGTCCATGACAGGGTGGCCCATATCCTCCAGGCCCTGCTCCTTCACAGCAGCCTCATAGGCGCCGGGGTACACATCGTTGATGGCGTCTTCATAAAACACGCCGGAGCCGTACATGCTCTCGATGATCTTCCGGGGGGCCTTGCCCTTACGGAAGCCGGGGACGCTGATGCGGTTGCGGTTCTTCAGATAAGCCTTCTGAACGGCAGCCTCAAACTCGCCGGCCTCCACCTGGATGGTCAGCTCCACTGTGCTCTTTTCTTTCTTCTCAACGTTGGTGACCTTCATGTAACTTTTCCTCCTGTGAGCGCCCGGGACCCATCGGTCCTAAGGACGCCTTGTATACTTTCGCCATGGTATTTTACCAGATAACGCTCTGTTTGACCAGACTAAATTTCGGAAATTTCCGCATTTTTTCGGTTTTGTTGCTTAATCAAGCAGCTTTTCCGGTCGGAACCCCAGATAATCCGCTGCAATCAAGCGGTATTCCACGCTCCCGACCTGTCCGGAAATCGCCAGACGGTGGCTTCCGCCGTGGAGATGTCCGTAAAAACAGCGCCGCACACCATAGGCCTCCAGCAGGTCCAGGATCTCCTGGCAGCGGTAGCCCTGATACAAAGGCGGGTAGTGGAGAAAGCAGTATTTCTCCCTCTCCCCTGCCGCTTTCAGCGACGCCTCCAGGCGCATCAGCTCCCGATTAAAGATCTTCGCGCTGTGCTCCCCACGGTCCTCCTCATAAAACCATCCCCTGGTGCCGCACAGAGCCAGCTCGCCGTACAGGCGGCAGTTGTTGTGCAGAATCTCCAGAGTAGAAAACCCATGCTCGGCAAAAAAACGCTCCATTTTGGCCGCGGTGGTCCACCAGTAGTCGTGGTTGCCCTTAAGCAGGATCTTCCGCCCGGGCAGGGCGTCCAGAAAGGCGAAGTCCTGCTCCGCCTGCTCCAGGCTCATGCCCCAGGAGAGATCTCCGCACAAAACCACGGTGTCCTCCGCCTTGACGGTGGAAAAGCCCTCCCTGAGCTTATCCACGTAGCCGCGCCAGCCTCCGCCGAACACATCCATCGGCTTGTCCACACTCAGGGACAAGTGGGTATCCCCAATGGCGTAAAGGGCCATGTACGCAACTCCTTTTCCTTATTTCAGCATGTCCAGCACCGCGTCCACCATGTGCTCCTTCTCCTCGGTGCGCTGGAAGCGGGGCTGCTTGCCGCGCAGGCCCGCCAGAGGAGCGGGAACGGGCTGACCGGTCTTCTCGCTGAGCTGATCCAGAATATCCAGACCATCCCGCAGGCTGGTCTCGCCCAGCGCGCCCAGCACGTTGTCGCAGAACTTGAAGGGGCTGGCGGTGGAAGCTACCACAGTGGGGGTCATGTCCCCGGTCTCCTCCCGGTACTGGGTCAGAGCGGAGAAGCCCACGGCGGTGTGGGGATCGATGAGGTAGTCAAAGCTGCGGTAGATGGTGCTGATGACCTTCTGGGTCACCGTATCGTCGCAGCAGTAACCCACAAACAGGCGCTGGATCTTCTCCTTCACCCGCTCGCTCACCTCGTAGCGGCCGGTCCGGTTCAGCTCATCCATGTACTCCCGTACCTGCTGGTCCTCCCCGGTAATAGCGTAGAGCAGACGCTCCAGATTGCTGGAGATCAGAATATCCATGGAGGGGGACATAGTATTATAAAAGGTGCGGTTGCGGTCATAGACGCCGGTGCGCAGGAAATCGGTAAGCACGTTGTTGCTGTTGGAGGCGCAGATGAGCTTGTTGATGGGCACGCCCATATCCTTGGCATAGTAGGCAGCCAGGATGTTGCCGAAGTTTCCGGTGGGCACGCAGACATTGATGGGGTCGCCCAGCTGGATCTTCTCGTCCCGCACCAGGTCGCAGTAGGCGGAGATGTAGTAGACGATCTGAGGCAGCACCCGGCCCCAGTTAATGGAGTTGGCCGAGGAGAGGAAGAAGCCCCGCTGGGCCAGCTCCTGGCGCAGCTTCTCATCGGAGAACAGCTTCTTCACGCCGGTCTGGGCGTCGTCGAAGTTGCCCACCACGGAGCACACGCCTACGTTGCCGCCCTCCTGGGTGACCATTTGCAGCTCCTGGATGGCGGACACGCCGTCCTTGGGATAGAACACCAGGATACGGGTGTGGTCCACATCCTTGAAGCCCTCCAGAGCGCCCTTGCCGGTATCGCCGGAGGTGGCCACCAGGATGCAAACCGTCTTTTCCTCCTCCTGCTTGCGCAGAGAGGCGGTGAGCAGGTGAGGCAGCATCTGCAGGGCCATGTCCTTAAAGGCGCAGGTGGGACCGTGCCACAGCTCCAGGCAGAAGGTGTTGCTGTCCAGGCCGCGCACCGGAGCCACAGCGGGAGTATCAAACTTCTCCGGACCGTAGGCCGCATTGGCAAAGTCGGTGAGCTCCTTTACTGTGAACTCATCCAAAAACAGCTTCATCACATACACTGCCCGCTGCTGATAGGACATGTCCTTCAGCTCCTCCAGGGCGCGGCGGGGCAGCTTGGGCAGATACACGGGGGTGAGCAGACCACCGTCGTCAGCCAGACCCTTGGCAATGGCCTGGGAGGCGGAGAACTGCTGTTCCCGGTCTCTTGTGCTGATGTATTGCATGGTGATTCCTTCCAATCTTTTTAAGGATTGCCTCCGGCAGGGAACCGGAGAACGGTTTTCTAAGCTATTATTATGCCAGTTTTCTCCGGGCAGGTCAAGTTCCACAGCAGAAAAGCTGACACTTCATTTAGAATTTTTTCAAAAAGCGTCCGCAAGATGTCGTATTTTGGGAGCTCTTGTATCCATTCCCTGGGGAGCCAGCACCTCGATGACATCAAAGCGGGGCTGAAGCTGTGTAGGATTTTGCTGAAGATAGAGCTGGGCGGTGGTGCGCAGACGCTGCTGCTTGCGCGGGTCCACAAACTCTGCCGCGGTGCCGAAGGCGGCGCTGCGGCGCAGCTTCACCTCTACAAAACACAAATAGCTTCTGTCCTGGGCAACCAAATCCAGTTCTCCAAACCGGCACCGCCAGCCCGCAGACACGATCTCATATCCCCGCTGCCGCAAGAAGTCGGCCGCCAGGGCCTCCCCCCACCTGCCCAGCAGGCGGCTCTCCTGCCCGCTCACAGGTTCTTTAAAAAGGAACGGCGGTGGATGGGACTGGGGCCATAGGCCCGCAGGCGCTCATAATGGAGCTTTGTTCCGTACCCCTTGTGCTTCTCAAAGGCGTATTCGGGATACACCTGAGCCATCTCCATCATGCAGTGGTCACGGCTCACTTTGGCCAGGATGGACGCTGCTGCGATAGATATAGACAAGGAATCTCCCTTTACAATGCAGAGGTGAGGTGTCGTCACCGCCGCCGTTTTTCCATGGTCCCGGTTGCCGTCCACCAGGGCAAAGTCGGCGGGAACCTCCAGAGCGTCAATGGCCAGCTGCATGGCCTTCATCCGAGCGCTGAGGATGTCGGTGCGGTCGATCTCCTCCGCATTCACCTTGGCGACCGCCCAGGCCAAAGCCAGCTCCTGAATGACAGGGAAAAGTGCTTCACGGCGTTTCTCTGTCAGCTTCTTAGAGTCATCCAGCCCCGGAATCTCTACCCCAAAGGGCAAGATCACCGCGCCCGCATACACCGGGCCGGCCAGCGGGCCAGCGCCCGCCTCATCGCAGCCGCACACAGCGGTATAGCCCTGCTCCCGGGCCTGCGTCTCATAATCCCAGCCTGCCATCGTCTTCTTTCTCCTCTCCCCTGTCTCAACGAGACGAAAGGTCAATTCTCTTGGGCCTGTTCTAGGGTAAAGCGTCCAAGCTTGCCACCCCGGTACTCATCCAGCAGCACCCGGGCCATGCGCTCGGTATCAAATTCACCTCCGGAGATCCGCATGCCCCGCTTCTGGGCACAGGTCTCCAGCAGACGGTAGCCGTAGGCCACATCGTTTTCTTCCTCTTCCCGCTGCGGCACAGCGGACAGCTTATAGCCTGCGGCCAGGGCGTCGGAATAGTAGGTGGCCAAAAAGGTCATCAGATGGCAGCCCAGGGTCTCCACATCCATGATCTCATCCTTTACCGCTCCGGTAAAGGCCAGACGCAGGCCGATCTCCTCATCCTCAAACTTGGGCCACAGGATGCCGGGAGTATCCAGCAACTCCAGCCCCCGGTCCACGGTGACCCACTGCTTGCCCCGGGTCACGCCGGGCCGGTCGCCCGCCTTGGCGGTCTTCCGTTTGGCTACCTTATTGATAAATGTGGACTTGCCCACATTGGGCACACCCACGATCATGGCCCGCACCGGACGGCCTACCAGGCCGCGCTCCTGCCAGCGGGCGATCTGGTCCTTCAGCACATTCTGAACTACCGCAGAGAACTGGCCCACTCCCTTTCCGGTCTTGGCGTCGGTCTCCAGCACGGAACAGCCACGCTTCCGGAACCACTCCCCCCAGGCCTTGTTCTGGGCGGGGTCAGCCTGATCTGCCCGGTTCAGGATCACCAGACGGGGCTTCCCGGCGCAGATGGCGTCAATGTCCGGGTTTCGGCTGGAGATGGGGATGCGGGCGTCAATGATCTCCACTACAATATCTACGTTTTTCAGATCGGCTTCGATCTGCCGCCGGGTCTTGGTCATATGCCCGGGGTACCACTGTATATTCATCGCTCGTTCCTCCTACCGTCAGCTACGAAAAAAGGAGCGGTTTTGCACCGCTCCTTTCTCGCACTTGGATTACAGGGCCTCCTTGATCTTGGCTGCCTTGCCCACGCGGCCGCGCAGGTAGTACAGCTTGGCGCGGCGGACCTTGCCGTGACGCACCAGCTCGATCTTCTCGATGGCGGGGGAGTGGACAGGGAACACCTTCTCCACGCCGATGCCATAGGAGATGCGGCGGACGGTGAAGGTCTCCTCAATGCCGCCGTGCTTCTTAGCGATCACAGTGCCCTCAAAGACCTGGATACGCTCACGGTTACCTTCCTTAACCTTCAGGTGCACGCGGACGGTGTCGCCCACCTGAACCTGAGGAGCCTCAGCCTTGAGGTGCTTCTGAGTAAAAGCCTGCATCAAATCCATTGTCATTTCCTCCTGTTGTATAGGCGTTCTTGCCGCTTCCGAATCGGATGTCCGCACCCCTGTGCGGAGCGCAGGCAGAGGACCGCCCGTTATTTCAGACTAAAAGATGATATCACAATTTTTCCAGCAATGCAAGCCTTTTTTGCTCTGCCGCAAAAATTACTTTTTCCCTTTTCGTTTTTACTTCGTACCGAAAATACGAATACGGTCGCCTGCGTCGCCCCACCCGGCTTACGCCGTGCGGGGACCCCAGTTTTTTAATCCTCGGGACAAATAAATTGTCCCTGCGGCAAGGTTTTTACCAAAGGTAAAAACGCTTGGACGCGCCAAAGGGCGCGATCCTGGACGACGCGGTCAGAAGGCACCTCTTCCCGATTCCCTCTTACCTCTTACTTACTTTGTCCCAAAGATCCGGTCGCCTGCGTCGCCCAGGCCAGGAACAATATAGGCGTGCTCATTGAGCTTCTCATCCACCGCAGCCACGTAGATCTCTACTTCGGGATGATCCCGGCGAATCACTTCAATGCCCTCGGGGGCAGCCAGGATGTTCATCAGCTTGATGTGCTTGCAGCCATAGCCCTTCAGGAAGGTGATGGCAGCGGAGGCGGAGCCGCCGGTGGCCAGCATGGGATCCAGCACGATCACATCCCGATCGGCAATGTCAGAGGGCATCTTGCAGTAATACTCCACAGGCTGATGGGTCTCGGGGTCCCGGTACAGGCCAATGTGTCCCACCTTAGCGGAGGGGATCAGATTCAGGATGCCATCCACCATGCCCAGGCCGGCGCGCAGGATGGGGACGATGGCCAGCTTCTTGCCCGCCAGCTGCTTGAAGGTGCCGGTAGCCACGGGGGTCTTGATCTCTACATCCTCCAGGGGCAGATCCCGGGTAGCCTCATAGCACTCCAGGGCAGCGATCTCAGAGACGATCTCCCGGAACTCCTTGACCCCGGTACGCTCATCCCGCAGGATGCTCAGCTTGTGCTGCAGCAGCGGATGGTCCAAAACATGTACTTTGCTGTCAAACATCTCAAAAACCCCTTTATTTTTGTGTACTGCGACCCTGCCGCTCCAGCCGTTCCCGCTCAGCTTGAGACAGGCGGTGGTAGACAGGCACCAGGTCTTTTCCTTTCACCAGGGCTCCGGCTTGGATCTGCTCTACCGCGGCCCGGGCCACCCCCCATGCGCTCTGCTGCCGCAGAGCTTCAGGGGCAAGCTCCAGATCGATTCCCTGACTTCTTAGGGTATTATAGCACAGCTTGGCCCCGTCTCCAACGACTATTTTTCGTTTTTCAATTTTTTTCAGTTCTTCCCCCAGTTCCTCCAGGCCGATGGCCCGGTCGGGGCACAGGCGCTCCAGCTTCTCCCCATCCGTCTGGAACAGGGCGTTGTACACCTGCTTGCGCCGGGCATCCATGGCGCAAACGATCACGGCATCCGGATAGAAAGCCAGCGGCCAGGCCATAGACTCCAGGGTAGAGCAGGCAGCGCAGTCCTTGTCCTCTCCCCAGGCCAGTCCCTTTGCGGTAGCCACTCCGATCCGCAGTCCGGTGAAGGAGCCGGGGCCTGCCGCCACGGCGATCACATCCACCTGAGACAAACTGACCCCGCAGTTTTTCAGCAGATCGTGAGCCATAGGCAGCAGGGTGCGGCTGTGGGTCAGACCGCTTTGCTGAAAGTTCTGGGCGATGAGCCCCTCCTCCCCCCACAAGGCCGCGGAGCAGGCCACGGCGGACGATTCCAAAGCCAATATTTTCATGGTATCATACCCTTTTCTTCTTAGTTTTCCAGGGTCGGTCCGCCCTGGATCGAGATGCGACGCTGCTGGTCGGTATCGCCCCGACGGATATCCACCCGAATGGTATCCTCCTCCAGAGCGTCCTCCACATTCTCGCTCCACTCCACCGCGCACACACCGCCCCGGGCCAGGTAGTCCTCCCAGCCGATATCAAAGAGCTCATCCGCACTGCCCAGGCGGTACATATCAAAGTGGAACAGGGGCAGCCTTCCCCCCTCGTACTCGTTAACAATGGTAAAGGTGGGGCTGGTCACCTGACCGGGCACCCCCAGTCCCTGGGCCAGCCCCCGGGTAAAGGCAGTCTTTCCCGCTCCCAGGTCGCCGGTGTAGGCAATGACCGTCCCCGGCGCCACCCGCTCACCCAGGCGGCGTCCCAGTTCCTCGGTATCTCGCTCGCTGTTTGAACAATATTCCATTGGGTCCTCCCCTGCGTTCATAGATTGTTTTCGAAATCTGGAAAGATTATAGCACAGATATGGTTTACCTTTCCACCAAAAAGTGATAAAATATAAGGCTGTATCCTAGGAAAGCGAGGAGATGCTGTGAAGACCCTATTTTCTCCCCTCCAAGAATTTCTAAAAAAAGGGGATATGCTGCTGCTGTCTTTGTGTCTGCTGGCCAGCGGCTTTGGCGTGGCCCTTATTTTTTCCGCTACCCGCTACAATAACAACAATAAAGAGGTAGCCGTCCAGATCGTCGCCATCTTGCTGGGTATCCTGGTCTATATTCTTTGTACCTATGTGGACTTTGAGTCTTTTGTGGAGAAGAACTGGAAGTGGCTGCTGGGATTCAGCATCATTTTCCTGCTGCTGCTGCTCACACCCTTCGGTGTGACCCGCGGCGGAAACCGCAACTGGCTGCAGTTTCCCGGTTTCCCCATTCTGATCCAGCCCAACGAAGTGGTGAAAATTCCTTATATCCTGCTTCTGGCCATGCAGATCCATAAGATTCAGGAGCGAGGCCACGACATCGGCTCGGTCTTTTCCGTCGCCCAGATCGGAGCTCACGCCGCCTTCATGCTGGCTCTGATTGCCGGTATCTGCGGCGACATGGGTATGTGTGTGGTCTACACAATGATTTTTGCCATCATGTCCTGGAGTGCCGGAGTCAAACTGCGCTGGTTCGTTTTGGTGGGCAGCGCCATTGTCATTGCCTTTGTGATACTGTGGTTCTTTGTTTTGCCCAAAACAGAGGCCTGGGATAAGCTCTACCTGATCAAACGATTCCGGGTCCTCTTCGATCACAGCTACGATCCTCAGGGCGTTGGCTTCCAGCAAACCCGTTCCATCCTGGCCATCGGCTCCGGCCAGATCTTCGGCAAAGGGTATCTTCAGGGTACAATGACCCAGTCCGCCTATGAGCACACACTCCCCGCCCGTGATACCGACTTTATCTTTGCCGTGTGCGGCGAAGAGCTGGGCATGGTGGGCTGTCTGGCCCTGCTGGCTCTGCTGTCTGCGGTGGTGCTGCGGTGCATCTGGGTAGCTCGCCACGCCAGCTCTCCCTTCTACGCCTACGTATCCATGGGTATGGCTGGTATGCTCATCATTCAGATCGCCGCCAATGTGGGCATGTGCCTGTTTGTCTTCCCCGTTATGGGCCTTACCCTCCCCTTCATCAGCTATGGCGGCTCCTCCATCATCACCCTCTATGCCGCCATGGGTTTAGTATCCAGCGCCAAGGCCAGAGCCTTGCCCAGCTGGCTGCGGGATCGCGGCGCACTTTAAATCTTCTATCTTGCGGCGTCTGTTCCAGTCTTTGCCTGGAGCAGACGCCCCTTTTTTGCGCATAGTTTCCTTTCTATCGCAGAGACTAGGGATAACCTGAACCAAAAAAGGAGGTTTTCCCGTTGAAACGTCTCTGGCTTGTGCGCCGAAGCGGCGCGCTGCTCCTCTCCCTTGTACTGCTCAGCACCCTCTCTCTCCCCGTCTCCGCCTTCTTCTGGAACAAAAAGACGTCCTCCCCCACCATCCCCGATTTCTCCAAAAATGCTCTGGTTGGGGACACAGTCACCTTCTCTGACCAGGACTTCTCCGTACAGAACGGGGATGGCATCAAGCTGACCTCGATCACCATCACCGCCCTGCCCGATCCAGGAGTAGGCACTCTGACGCTGGGCGGCCAGCCTCTGGCGGCAGACTCCGTGGTGGAAGCCAGTGCCTTGGCCGGGCTGCGTTTTCAGTCGCTGTCTCAGCCCTCCGTCACTACCACAACCTTTTCCTTCCTGCCTACCTTTGACGACGGCACCCAGGCCCAGCAGCCTACGACTGTCACCCTCTATCTGCTCACTGCCGCCAATGAGCCTCCCATCGCCCGGAACATGGATCTGAGCACCTATAAAAATGTGGCCATCACCGGCTACTTTGACGCAGTGGACAGCGAGGGCGACACCCTCACCTTCCAGCTCATGGACACCCCTGCCCGGGGCGCTGTGACTTTGGCGGAGGATGGCTCGGCCAAGTTTGTCTACACTCCCTACGAGAATAAAACCGGTAAAGACTCCTTCACCTATGTGGCCATCGACTCAGCGGGCAATACCTCCTCCGAGGCTAAGGTGACCATTCAGATCAACAAACCGGATACCAAAGTGACCTACGCCGATATGGAGGGCGATCCCGCCCACAAGGCCTCCATCCGCCTGGCCGAGGAGGGCATCTTCGTCGGTTCCTATCTCAACGGGGAGTACTTCTTTGACCCCGACCGCCCGGTCACCCGAGCAGAATTTCTCACCATGGCCATGGCCACCGTCGGCATGGCTCCTCTGGAAGATGTGACCACCACCGGCTTCACCGATGATGCGGCCATCCCCACCTGGGCCAAGGGCGCGGTATCCGCTGCCGTGATGGCGGGCGTGATCCAAGGGTCCCGGGACGACTCCGGCGCGCCGGTGTTTGATGCCTCGGAGAATATCACCCAGGGCGAGGCCACTGTCATGCTGGATCAGCTGCTCAATCTCAGCGATGTGCCTTTGGAAGTTTTCTCCGCCCAAGGTTCCGATGCCCACTGGGCGGGACAGGCTGCCGCCAATCTGGCTGCCTCCGGCGTGATCCGGGTGGAGGAGACCAACTCCGCCGCCCTGTCCACCGGCCTGGATCGGGCTCAGGCCGCTATGCTGCTGGACGGAGCACTTGACGTGCTCAGCCAGCGCGAGGAGGACGGCTGGCTTCCTTGGTAAAGCACAACAGGCTCCCACGACGCTGTCGTGGGAGCCTGTTCTCATTTCTTATGTTTTTCCCGCCAGGCATCCGCCTGAGCCAGCAGCTCCTCCGCACTCTCCAGCAGAGCTGGAGTCACCGCCGCGCCGCCAATAAGCCGCGCCAGCTCCTCCCGGCGCTGTTTCCGGTCCAGCCGCTCCAGATTGGTGTAGGTGCGGCCCTCCCGTTCTCCCTTACTTACCGAGAAGTGAGTGTCCGCCATAGCAGCCAACTGAGGCAAGTGGGTGACACACAGCACCTGCTTATGCCGGGCCACCTGAGCCATTTTTTCGGCCACCTTCTGGGCCGCCCGACCGGAGACGCCGGTATCCACCTCGTCAAAGACCAGGGTGCCGATCTCGTCGTCCTGAGCCAGTACATTTTTCAGTGCCAGCATGATGCGGGCCAACTCGCCCCCCGAGGCCACCTTTTGAATGGGCTTGAGTGCCTCGCCCACATTGGCCGACATCAAAAACTGCACCTGATCCATGCCTGTCTCGTCCAGCCCCCACTGATTATCAATGGGGGAAAATTCCACCTGGAAACGCACTTTCGGCATGTCCAGCTGCCGCAGTTCCTCCTGGACCCGCTTTTCCAGCTTCTCCGCCGCCTTGCGGCGCTGCTGTGACAAAGTCTGGGCTGCCTGATCTGCCGCCTTGCGTGCCTTGTCCAAATCCTTAGTCAGCCGGGCAATGGTGTCGTCAGCAAATTGGATCTCGTCCAACTCCTTGCGGCACTTGTCCAGATACTGGAGCATTTCCTCTACCGTGGCGCCATACTTCTTTTTCAGGCGGTAGAGAATATCCAGCCGGCTCTCCACTTCATCCAGCTCGCCGGGAGAAAACTCCATCTCACGGGTCAGGTCCCGCAGGGTGTCTGCCGCATCGTCGGCGGCGCTGCGCAGTTCGCTCACCTGCCGGGCCAATTCCTCCAGGGCTGCGCTGAACTGAGACACGCTGTCCAGTTCCCCCTCTGCGTCAGCCAGCAGAGAACAAACTCCTCCGCCCTCGTCGTCTCCGCACAGGGCGTACTCCGCACTCTGGAGGGCGTCCATCAGCTTACCCGCACTGCGCAGCAGCGTCCGGCGCTGGTCCAGCTCCTCGTCCTCTCCGGCGCGCAGCTGGGCGCGCTCCAGCTCCCGGATCTGAAAGTTTAGGGTATCCACCCGACGGCCGCGCTCTGCCTCGTCCATCTCCAGGGCAGCAATCTGCTTGCGCAGGCCGTTCCAGGTCTGGTATGCAGTACGGTAGTTTTCTAAAAGTTCGGTGTGTCCGCCGCAGCGGTCCAGATATCCCAGGTGGCTGGCGGGGTCCAACAGCTGCTGGCCGTCGTGCTGGCCGTGGATATTCAGCAGCTGTCGGCCCAGCTCCCGCAGCTGGGCTACCGTCACCAACCGTCCATCTACCCGGCACACGTTGCGCCCATCCCCCTGGATTTCCCGCTGGAGCAACACCTCCCCATCTTGGAGGGCAATGCCGTTCTCCTCCAGCCAGGGCAGGGGCGGCACCTGGGTAAACACTGCCGTCACCAGAGCCGACTTGGCCCCGGTGCGGATGAGTTCCCGACTGGTACGCTCCCCCAGCACAGCGCCGATGGAGTCAATGACAATAGATTTACCTGCACCGGTCTCACCGGTGAGCACGTTGTAGCCCGGTTCAAAGCGGATATCCGCTGACTGGATCAGGGCGATATTTTCAATATGAAGCAGGGAAAGCAAACAATCACCCCCATCTCTTCCGCGCTTATTTCAGCAGCTTATGGACCTCCCGGTTAAACTGCTCGGCAGAAGCGTTGTCCCGCATAATGAGAATTCCGGTGTCATCGCCTGCCAGGCTGCCCACCATCCCCGGAATGTCCATGCTGTCCAGGGCCGAGCAGGCCGCCGAGGCCAGACCGGGCATGGTGCGCACCACCACGATATTCTGGGCCAGATCCACCGATACCACGCCCTCTTTGAAGATATTGCGCAGGCGAACATCGGAATCCACCATCCCCTTACGCTCGGAGACCACATACCGGTAGCCGCCTCCGGCCATCTCCTTGACCAGACGCAGCTCCTTGATGTCCCGGGAAATGGTGGCCTGAGTGGAGGCAAAGCCCCGTCGCTTCAGCTCGTCCAACAGCTGCTCCTGGGTCTCTACGTCCACGGATTGGATGATCTTCAAAATCTCAGCCTGTCGAGCTCGCTTCATGGCACATAACCTCCTAATTTCTGATTGACCACTTGATAAAAGCTCCGCCCTACCAGCCGCACCAGGCGGATGGTATGCTCAGAGTGGCTGATCTCAACGCGTTCATTTCCTGTAAGGCGTATTGCCTTGCCACCATCTACCGACAGATAGATGCTCTTCCGGTTCCCCTTGGGCAGCTGCACGGTGATGGTGCGCTCCGCCCCCAGCACCATGGCCCGTACCGCCAGCTGATGAGCGCACACGGGCGTGACGATCAGGCATTGGGATGTAGGCTCCACAATGGGGCCTCCGGCAGACATGGAGTAGGCGGTAGAACCGGTGGGGGTCGCCACGATGACGCCGTCCCCCATAAGCTGGCGTATCAGCACTTGGTCGGCAAAAACTTCCATCTCCGCTACCCGGGCAATGGATCCCTTGGAGAACACCGCATCGTTAAGGGCCAGGTCTTGGCTGAGAAGCTTCTCTCCCCGGTAGACCCGAACATCCAGCATCATACGCTCCTCAGTGGTGTAGTCTCCCTTGGCCAGCTGAGTCAAGCGGCCCAGTTCGGAGCGCTCCAGCTCGGCCATAAAGCCTACACTGCCCATGTTGACCCCCAGGATGGGCAACTCATGCAGGGTGGCATCCCGGGCAGCGTGGAGAATGGTCCCGTCCCCGCCAAAGCAGATGAGAAGGTCTGCCTTCGGCAGCTCTTCCTCCATATTTTTCAGCTGTGCGTGGCGGGGCAGCTCCAGCCGGTCCCCTTTCTTGGGCACAAAAGGCAGGCATAGGGCGGTCTCCACCCCGGCGCGCTCCAGAATCTTCCGGGCCTCCAGGGCGGCCCGCAGCCCCCGGTCCCGGTAAGGGTTGGAGCTGAGGAGAACTCTCATTCCTCTCCCCCCTTCAGCTGCTGGTGCGAGGCATCCACCAGGGCTTTCAGATCCACCTCACAGTCCGGGCCTTCTCCGGCATAGAGATAACCCAAATATTCAATATTCCCCTCCGGTCCCCGAATAGGAGAAAAGGTAATATCCTTTACAGCAAATCCGGCGTTGGCGGCATGCTCCAGGAAGTGCTCCAGCACCTCCAGATGGACCGCAGGGTCCCGGACCACGCCCTTCTTGCCAACCTTGTCTTTTCCCGCCTCAAACTGGGGTTTGACCAGACACACCGCCTGGCCTCCCTCCTTCATGAGGGGCCGCAGGACAGGCAAAATCAGGTTCAGAGAGATGAAGGACACATCCACAGAAAAGAAATCCAAGGACTCGGGGATCTGCTCCTTGGTGAGGTAGCGGGCGTTGGTACGCTCCATACACACCACCTGGGGGTGGGTACGCAGGCGGTAGTCCAGCTGGTTGTAACCCACATCCACAGCATATACTTTGCTGGCTCCATTTTGCAGCATACAGTCGGTAAAACCGCCGGTAGAGGCTCCGATATCGGCACAGATAGTGCCCTCCAGCGAGATGGGCCAACAGGCCATAGCCTTTTCCAGCTTCAGTCCACCCCGGCTGACATAGCGCAGAGTTTTGCCCCGCACCTGGATCACCTGCTCCTCTTTCACAGGAGCTCCGGCCTTATCTACCTTCTGGTCGTCCACATAGACTTGTCCGGCCATAATGATGGCCTGGGCCTTCTGGCGGCTCTCAGCCAGCCCCCGTTCTACCATCGCTACATCCAGCCGCTTTTTATTGGTCACGGCCCAGCACCTCCATTGCCCGACGGAACACACCTGCCCCGTCCAGGCCCAAATCTCGTTTCAGCAGGGAAACAGCCCCGTGGGGCACATAGCCTGCGCCGCAGTTGACCAGCGCCGTCCGGGCGGGTACCCCCGCCTCCTCCAACGCTGCCAGAGCCCGCTGGCCCACGCCGCCCTGCTCTGCACATTCCTCTGCCACCAGCAGCGCGCCGGTCTTCTTGACCGACTCCACCGCCAGAGTGCAATCCAAAGGAGTGATGACATTCCATTTCAGTACCTCGGCCTGGATACCCTGCCCGGCCAACTGGTCCGCCGCCGAGAGCAGTTCATTTATCTCCATGCCGTACCCTGCCAAGGTAATATCCTTGCCAGTCCTTAATATAACTGCATTTTCTTTGCCCGAGTCTTCCTGATAACCACCTTGGCCGCCCCGGGGATAGCGCACCGCCACCGGGCCGCTGTCTTGGCAGACTGCCTGCTCCAGCATCCGGTCCAGTTCGGAGAAATTGGCCGGCGCATAGACCTTCATGCCTGGGATGGTATCCAGATAGGCCACGTCAAATACACCGTGGTGGGTCTCTCCATCGTCACCCACCAGACCGGCACGGTCCACGGCAAAGACCACATGCAGTCTGTCAATGGCTACATCATGAAGGAGCATATCGTAGCTGCGCTGCAGGAAGGTGGAATAGACAGCAAACACCGGTACTGCCCCCTGCTTGGCCATGCCCGCCGCCATAGAGACGGCACAGCCTTCCGCGATACCTACATCGAAAAACCGCTTCGGGAACGCTTTGGAGAAGGGCACCAGCCCCGTTCCGCTGACCATTGCCGCGGTCATAGCACACACCCGACGATCTGTCCGGGCCAGGCGCACCAAGGTGCGTCCAAAAACGGCGGAAAAATTCTCTCCCCCGCTCTTGAGCGCCTTTCCAGTCTCCGGATCAAAGGGAGAAACACCATGGAAGGCGTCGGGATTGGCCTCAGCAGGTGCAAAGCCTTTTCCCTTTACTGTTCTTATGTGCAGGACGACCGGCTCATTCAACGTACTTGCATAGCGCAGCGTCTTGGTCAGCTGCGCCACATCATGACCGTCTACCGGTCCCAGATAGGTAAAGCCCATATCTTCAAACATGCTACAGGGCAGCAAGCTCTGTTTTAGAGCCCTTTTGAGTTCGTGGGTCACTTTATAGATCTGACGTCCCAGCCAGAAAGCGTGCATCACCCGGCGGTAGTTCTGCTTAAAGCGCAGGTATTTCGGTTTCAGTCGCTGCCGGGCCAGAAGCTGGGCCACACCACCCACATTGCGGGTAATGGACATCCCGTTATCATTGAGGATGACCAGCAGCTGCTGACCGCACTGCCCGGCGTTGGACAGTCCCTCATAGGCCAGGCCGCCGGTGAGAGCTCCGTCTCCGATCAGGGCAAGCACCTTGTAGTCCTCCCCCAGAGCAGTACGGGCCTGAGCCATGCCCAGCGCCACCGCCACCGAGTTGGAGGCATGCCCGGCAATAAATGCGTCGTGTATGCTCTCATTTGGCTTCGGGAATCCGGCAATGCCGCCATACTGCCGCAGGGTAGACATCTCCTCCCGGCGTCCGGTGAGCATCTTGTGCAGATAACACTGGTGTCCCACATCAAAGACCAGTCGGTCCCGGCTGGTATCAAACACCCGATGGATGGCCACGGTGAGCTCTACCGCGCCCAGGTTGGATGCCAGATGTCCTCCGGTTCGAGAGACATCCCGCACCAGTTCTTCCCGAAGCTCGGCACAAAGGGCCGTGGCCTCCTGATCGGTCAGGTCCTTCAGAATCGGTCCGTTTTCAGTTGTCTCATCTTTTTTTGTCAAGGTAACCCCTCACATCTCCCCAGTGTGTTCACTGGCGTGATCCATTAAAGGAGGATCGGCCCTGCCAGACCAACAACAGTCCCCAAAAGCGCGCCCATGATCACCTGCGGCAGCGTATGGCCCAGGTTTTCGTTCAAACGCTTCTTCTGCTTCATCTCTTCGGGCATCTCGCTCCAGTGCTCAATGACATAGTTGAGTACTTTGGCCTGCTCGCCCGCCGCCCGGCGCACGTTGCACGCGTCATACATAACCACCAGAGCAATGGCAGCAGACAGAGAAAACAGGGGGTCCCGCCATCCGCACACCTGTCCGATGGACATAGTCGCCGCACAGACAAAGGCAGAGTGCGAGCTGGGCATATCGCCGCTGCCCACCATACGTTTCAGATCCAGGTTCCGGTTTGCCACGAAGTGGATCAATGTTTTGATCACCTGAGCAATGAACCAAGCGAAGATTGCCAGATCCAAGGTCAGGTTTCCCGTCAAGAAGCCTGTATGATCCATACTGCCCCCTTTCTCTCCCGCTGGGAGACGGTAAGCCTTATTTCGTACGCTGAGCCAAGGTGTTGGCCAGCCACACCAGGAAATCCGGGCTGGCAAACCCGTCCAGAGCGGAGATGGCCTGAGCGGTGAGTTCTGCCACCAGCTCCCGGCTGCGGTCCAGACCCAGCAGGGAGACAAAGGTGTTCTTCTCCTTCTCCCGGTCAGAACCTGTGGGTTTGCCCAGCTCCTCGTCGGTGCTGGTCACGTCCAGAATGTCGTCCTGGACCTGGAAGGCCCGGCCCAGACACTGGGCATACTGCCGCACCGACTCCCGCTGCTCGGGACTGCCTCCAGCGGCAATACAGCCAAGCTCCGCGGCCGCGGCAATGAGCGCTCCGGTTTTCAGGCTTTGGAGCTGCTCCAGCTCTGCTCGGGTGAGGCTGCGCCCCTCCCCGGCCATGTCCAGCGCCTGTCCGCCCACCATGCCATCCGGCCCGGCGGCCAGGGACAAGCAGGCTACCGCATCCACCACCTGCTGGGCGGTGAGTTGAGCCTGGGTCAGGGTCTGAAAGGCGGCAGTCAGCAGGCCGTCACCGGCCAGGATCGCGGTGGCCTCCCCGTAGACCATGTGGTTGGTAGGACGGCCCCGGCGCAGCTCGTCGTCGTCCATGGCGGGCAGATCGTCGTGAATGAGCGAATAGGTGTGGATCATCTCCACCGCGCAGGCAAAGGGCAGGGCGGCCTCCGGATCACCGCCGCACATGCGGCAACTCTCCAGCACCAGCACCGGCCGGATACGTTTGCCTCCCGCCATCAGAGAGTACTCCATCGCCTCCCGCAGGTCGGCGTAGCGGCCCATTTGGCCTACCCGCTCCCGCAGAGCCTCTTCCACCCGAGCCTGGGTGGCCTCATAGTGCAGGCGAAATACGTCCTGTTCCATTACTCTTCCTCCTGAAACTCCCGCTCCTGGGGCTGGCCGTCGGGTCCGGCGGTGAGCAGCGTCACCTTCTGTTCCGCCTGGTTCAGCATAGCGGTACAAGTTCGTAAAATCCCGGCTCCCTCTTCAAAAAGAGCCATAGCCTGTTCCAGCGGGGCGTCACCCCGCTCCAGCAGGCTCACAATCTCTTCCAGCCGGGCAGTGGACTCCTCAAAACTCAGCTTCTTCTTGGGCGCCATAAGGCACATCCTTTCTCGGCCCGTTATTGGACCGTATCACACGCGTCGGTCTCTTCCACCCGGCAGGGCAGCTCCCCGTCGGACACTCGCAACCGGAATCGCTCTCCAGGCGCGGCATCGCCGATGTGGGCGATGATGCCTCCGTCTTGCTTCTGGGCGATGGCATAGCCCCGGCCCAGGACCTTCAGAGGGCTCATGGCGTCCAGAGCGGCGGCCAGCTGTCCTGTCCGTGCCCGCTTAACCGCCAACAGATTGGTCATAGCCTGGTCCATGCGGCGGCTCTGGTAATCCAGCAGCACCCGCTTGTCCTGAACATAGGCTTTGGGATCGGTAAGCATCCGACTCTTTCCCAGCCGCTCCAGCTGCTGGCGGCCGCGCAGCAACCGTTGACGCATCGCCTGCTCCATGCGCTGCTTGCTGCCCAGCAAAGCGGCATACACCTCATTCTGGTCGGGCACCGCCAGTTCGGCGGCGTTGGATGGGGTCGCCGCCCGCAGGTCGGCCACAAAGTCAGCGATGGTCACATCGGGCTCGTGGCCCACAGCGGAGATCACCGGAATGTTGGAGTCATAAATCGCTTGGGCTACCACTTCTTCATTAAAAGCCCACAGGTCCTCCATGGAGCCACCGCCTCGCCCGGTGATCATGAGGTCAGCCACCTGGTGAAGGTTGGCCCAACGGATAGCAGCGGCAATTTCCTCCGCCGCTCCCTCTCCCTGGACCCGCACGGGCAGGATCCGCACCTGTGCCATGGGCCAACGGGCCCCCAGGATACGCAGCATGTCCCGTACCGCAGCTCCCGCCGGAGAAGTCACCAGAGCGATGCGCCCCGGCATCCGGGGCAAGGGCTTCTTGTGATCCTGGGCAAAGAGTCCCTGGCGCAGCAATCGTTCTTTCAACTGTTCAAAGGCTACAAACAGGTCCCCCGCACCCTCGGGAGTGAGGCGGACGCAGTACATCTGGTACTGCCCGTCCCGGGGAAAGACGGTCACCCGCCCGGCGGCGATGACCTGCATCCCGTTCTGAGGCCGGAAACGCAGAGAGGCGGCATCCCCCCGGAACATCACGCACCGCAGGGCTCCCTCCCGGTCTTTCAGGGTAAAGTAGTGGTGACCGGAGGGATACATCTTATAGTTGGACAGCTCCCCCCGCACCAACAGACCGGACAAAAGCCGGTCCCGGTCCATAAAGCCTTTGATATACTGTCCCACCTGACTGGGGGTGAGGATGGATGCTTCCTGTCTCATTGGGTTCTCTCCCGCTCCAGAGCCCGCCAGGTCAAAATAGCGGTACCCATGGCGTTGTCGGTGGAAAAGCGGGGCTGAGCAAAGATGGCTCCGCACTCCCGCTCCATTACCTGGCGCAGCAGAGAATTGGAGGCCACACCTCCGGAGCACAGCACAGGCAGTCCCGGGAAACGTTCCAGCGCCTGCCGGGTGGCCTTCACCACTGCACGGGCCACGGTCTCCAGCGCAAAGCGGGCCACGGTCTCCGGGGCCTCCCCCTTCTCCGCCATCTGTTTTACCTTATTTTCCATGCCCGACAGGGAGAAGGTGCAGTTCTCCACCTTTACCGGGAACGGTTTTACCTTCTCCGCCTGGGCGCTGAGTGCATCCAAAGCCTTGCCCGCAGGGAACTGGAGACCCAGCAGCACACCGGTGCGGTCGATGAGCTGCCCGGCGGAAATATCGCTGGTCCCTCCCAAGATTGCCGCCGTCATAGCTACTCCATCCTGCTCCGGCTCTGCCCGCAGCAGCTCGGTGGTGCCCCCCGACAAATGCCAGGCCAAAAACGGCCCCTCCAGCAGATCCAGCCGCCCGGCGGACCAGGCCGCCGCCGCCAGATGTCCCTGCTGGTGGGAGAAGGCAAAAAAGGGTACACCCAAGGTATGGGCCAGACACTGGGCCTGGCTGGTTCCCGCCAAAAAGCAGGGCATGTAAGAGCCCTCCACCGCCCGGGGGCGGGTGCTGGCTCCTACGGCCTGGATATTTTCCAGCTGTCCCTGGGACACCAGCTGCTCCATCAGCTGAGGCAGCTGCTTGACGTGCTGGAACAGGGCGTCGCTCTGCCGCAGACCCAGCTCACCTGGGCGCACCTGAAGCAGCCGGCCCACGTTCTCCCCCTCCCGGCCGTCAAAGACTGCCGCAGAGGTGGTGTAGTTGCTGGTGTCCAGCGCCAAGACGGACATACTTACTCCTCCTCGCCGGCAGAGTCGCTCTTCTCCGGCTTAGCGGGGGTATCGGGAAACTCTGTGCGCACAAAGGTACCCAGAATGCCGTTGACAAAGGCGGCCACTTCCTGGGGCTCATACTTCTTGGTCATCTCCACCGCGGCGTCGATGGCGGCGGCGTTGGGGATATCCGGCATATACAGCACCTCATACATGGCGGTGCGCAGAATGGCCGCTGCCATGCGTGGGATGCGGGCAAAGGACCAGCCCACCGCATAGCGGGCAATGTAGTCGTCCAGCTCCGGTCCATGGGCAAATACCCCGCGCACCAGGTCACGGATATACCGCTCCTGCTTCTCGTTGGGGAACTGGGCATACAGCTGGGACTCCCCCCCCAGCTCCTCAAATCGCTCCCGGGTCAGCTCGCTGTCCAGGACCTCCTCAGCGCTCTGGGTGCCAAAACCCAGAGAAAAGATCAGATGCACCGCAATCTCGCGGGCCGTACTTCTTGTCATAGTGACTCCTCCGTGGCGCAGTAACCTGCGTTCATTTTCGTTCCAAAGTAAAACGCACTTGTGGAAACGCTGATTTCACAAGGTATATTATATACATGAATATGCAAAAAAGGAAGCCCTAAAATTCACAAACCCGCACCCCTGCTCCCTTCTTCTCTGCATAATCTCCTGAATATGGAAAAAACGTGATCCGCCCGGAAATCCGGACGGATCACGTTTTTTAAGCGTAGAACCGATGACCGCCGATCACGGCCACACAGGTCTTATGTCGGGAGGCCCAGCTGTTGCTGCAGGAGTCAAAATGGGTGGCTCCCTTGGTCTCTTCCACGACACCGCCGTCCAGCACCAGCTTGGCGGCGATGACGCTGTTCTCATTGGGGGTGCGGTAGGCCAGCTTGCCGGACTGATAGGTGGTGAACTGGTTCTTCTGAGCCAGCACGCCCACGATGGTGTTGGGATAGATGGGGTCGTTGACCCGGTTGAGCACTACGTTGCCCACCGCCATCATGCCCTCCAGAGGCTGGTTTCCGCTCTCGGCGTAAATGATACGGCACAGCCAGAACAGGTCGTCCTGGTTATAATACTGGTCCGCGGGGGTCAGCGCACCGCTGCCCCGGGTCACAGCCACCACACCGGTGGCGGCGTTCCAGGTCAGGGAGGCGTCAAAGGCCTCGGTCAGCACGGACAGAGGGACCGTCACCCGGCCGTTTACCAGCTGTACTCCCTCAGGGATGTACAGGTACCGGCCGTTGGCCACCAGATACAGCTGTCCAACCTTGGCGGTCAAATTCAGCTTGCTGCTGCGCACAGTCACGGTCTGGCTGCCGCCGTCCCAAACAACAGAGACGGAGGAGTCCAGCTCCTTGGCCATAGGGACCAGAGCCACATAAGTCGTTCCGCTCTTCTGAGTCTTGCTTACCTCCGAGGAGACCGGCTTGCCGTCAACCGTCAAGGTCCGGTCCATGTCCTCTACCAGAGTCAGCACGCTGGAGCCCGCCACTGCGGTCACCATGTGCGCCTGGTCTGCTTCCTGATCGTGAGTTTCGCTGGTCTGAACCAACTGGGCCCCACGGGTCCCTTTCTCAGTTTGGATCTGCCCGGCGGAATCCTCTTCCACCCCGGCACCCATCAGGAGAAGCAAGGCAAAGGCGCTCAGCGTCAGCGAAAACAGCTTTCGTGTCATTGTCTTCACTCCTATTTAGTTACAAAATTATGTCAACAATTATGACATCAAAAGCAACGGGCTGTTACTTTTGTTACCACATTGTAACCAAATGGAGCCCCGGAAACAAGGGCAAAAATCACTATACTTTCCTCATTTTACTTGTGCATTTTTTCTGTTCTACTGAAAAAAACGGCGATTTTTCATTTATTCCGGCATTTTTGTGTACTTTTTCCCCTTCTCATTTTTCACAACTCCACGCTATCTCCGTCCGCTCGGGTTTCCATAAAAACAGCTCCGCCGCAGCGGAGCTGTTTGAAATATATCTTCTTACTTCTTTCGGTTGTCGATCTTCTGCATCAGCGCCACCAGCAGGGCAATGACGCCCAGCACCACAAAGATACCCAGCATTCCCTGGCCCATCATCTCCAAGGCCAGGCCGATGTTTTCCATATTCATATTCGTCTCCTCCTTACGCTCAGCCGATCATATGGGTGGCACAGTACTGCAGGATCACGCCGCCCGCCACCACCGAGGCGATCTGTCCGGATACGTTGGCAGCCACCGCGTGCATCAGCAGATGATTCTGGGGGTCGGCCTCCTGGCCCAGCTTTTCAATGACACGGGAGGACATGGGGAAGGCGGAGATGCCCGCCGCACCCACCATAGGATTGATCTTGTTCTTGGGGGTGAAGAGGTTGAGCACCTTCACAAACAGTACACCCACCACAGAATCCAGCACAAAAGCCACCAGGCCCAGCACCATGATGAGCAGCGTCTCAGGCTTCACAAACTGGTCTGCCTTCATAGAGAAGGAGATGGTGATGCCCAGCAGCAGAGTAATCAGGTTGGCCAGCTCATTCTGGGCGGTCTTGGACAGGGTGGTAAGCACCCCGCACTCCCGGATGAGGTTGCCGAACATAAGGAAGCCCACCAGAGCCACCGAGGAGGGGGCTACCAGCCCGGCGATCACCGAGACGATAATGGGGAACAGGATGCGCAGCCGCTTGGACACGCCCTGGGCCCGGTAGGGCATCCGCATGGCCCGGTCCTTCTTGGTGGTCACCAGCTTGATGGCAAAGGGCTGGATGATGGGTACCAAGGCCATATAGGAGTAGGCAGCCACCGCGATGGCTCCCACGTAGTTGGAGTGGAGCACCTGGGAGACCAGGATGGAGGTGGGGCCGTCGGCGGCACCGATGATGCCGATGGAAGCGGCATCCTTCATATTAAAGCCCAGGGCGGCGGCCAGGAGGATGGCGAGGAAAATGCCCGCCTGAGCGGCAGCGCCGCACAGGAAGAGCTTGGGGTTTGCCAGCAGGGGACCAAAGTCGATCATGGCTCCAATGCCGATGAACAGCAGGATGGGCATGGCCTCACTGGCGCTGATGCCAACCTCAAAGAGCCACTGGATAATGCCGTGGGTCTCCCCCACTCCGGCGGTCACTTGGTTGATCACGCCCGAAGTAGGCAGATTGACCAGGATAGCGCCAAACCCCATGGGCAAGAGCAGGGCGGGCTCAAAGCCTTTCTCAATGGCCAGCCAGATGAGCAATCCGCCCACAACATACATGACCAGCTGCTGCCAGGTGATGGACAGCAGGCTTTCCCACAAAAATTCCATGTGATTTCCTCCCTTGTTGATCTGCGCCGGCATTTTTGGGAGACAGTGATCCGCACGGTAGAGTTTGCCCAGACGGGTAAGAAAAAAGACCTGCGTTCCGAATCGGAACGCAGGTCTGGTCATTTCAGGCAAAACCAGAGGGATGACTCCCCCATGCTTGTTGGTCCTACCGCACAGCAGACGCTGTGCCGACTACTCCCCTTTGTGGTTTCATGGTAACATGGGAAAAAGCGGTTGTCAACCCCAATCCCCCGTCTCTCTGTTAAAGGGCAGCCACAGCGGCCTCAATGGCCTCTTCTTCATCCCGCATGGCGGACAGGGTGAGATCCAGCAGCTTATCCAGATCCCAGCCCAGCATCTCAGCCCCCTGAGCGATCACATCTCGGGAGCAGCCGGCGGCAAACTTCTTATCCTTAAACTTCTTTTTCAGGGATTTGAGCTCCATATCGGACACACTCTTGGAGGGACGCATGAGAGCGGCGGCACCGATCAGTCCGGTCAGCTCGTCGCAGGCAAAGAGTACCTTCTCCATCTCGTGCTCTGGCTTGATGTCCACACAGTGGCCCCAACCGTGGCAGGCAGTGGCCCGGATGATGGCCTCATCCACGCCAGCCTCGCGCATCAGCTCCTGAGACTTGACACAGTGCTCCTCCGGCCACATCTCAAAATCCAGATCGTGGAGCAGGCCCACCTGGGACCAGAACTCCTTCTCCTCCCCGTAGCCCAGTTTTTGGGCAAACCAGCCCATCACATGCTCCACCGTAATGGCGTGGCGGAGGTGGAAGGGCTCCTTATTATACTGGGTCAGCAATGCCCAGGCCTGCTCTCTTGTCATCGTGATCTCCTCCCAAATGTGAAGATAGAGGTGTGAGCACTCCTCACACCTCTATCAGTGTAAACCAAATTCTCTTCTTGTCAATAGGCCACGACCACACCGCCGTCGTTGGCATAAACAGTGGTGATACCTCCCGCACCCACCACCAGGATCTCACCTACCTGGCACTTGGCAAGGATCTGCTCCTTGACCTTCTCTGCCCGCTCTTTGCAGTTGCAGTGGCAGATGACCAGAGTGCGACCCACATGGTTGGGGTCGGAAGCGATCTTATCCACCAGCTTGCTCAGGGCCTGCTTCATGGACAGAGCCTGGCCCAGCTTGCAGATCTCGCCCTCAGGAGTAGCCCCCATAAACAGCTTGATTTTCAGCGCGCCGGTGACCACCGCCTGCAGCTTGGTCAGGCGGCCATTCTTGCGCAGGTTTTCCAGCGTCTCCAGCACAAACATAGTCTGCATCTGGTAGATATACTGCTCCACTTCCCGCACGACCTTTTTAAAGGGCATGCCGGACTGGGCCAGTTCCCGAATCTTCAGCGCCACCAGCACCTCACCCGCGGCCGCGGAGCAAGAGTTGAACACATGCACATTGACGCCGGGCTCGTCCTCTTCCAGCAGCACCCGAGCCTGTTCGGCGCTGTTGTGGGAACCGCTGAGCAAGGCGGACAAAGTAACCACATATACGTCCTCCACGCTGCACTGATAGGCATCCAGATAGGCCTGGGGAGAGGGGCAGGCGGTGGAAGGGGCCTGCTCACTCTGCTTCATAGACCAGAGCAGGTCGGCCTGGTCAAAGGTATCGTCATCCACAAAGGTACTGCCATTGGAGTGAATGGTCAGCGGCACCTTGACAAAGCAGGGATCTTTCAGCATCTGAGCGGTCAGGTCGCAGCAGCTGTCCACAACAATCTTAAAACTCATGTGTTTCATCTCCAAATGTGATTTTAAAAATCAGATTTTATTTACCATATCATAAAAGGAAGGGAATGTAAAGCGATTCCCCTCACAAATCGGGAAAAATTTAGAGGAACTTCTCCCCCGTCTCCTCCTCCAGCTCTTTGAGCAGCTTGCGGTCGGCCTTGCTGGTAAGATCCAGCTGAGCATACAGGTCGGGACGACGGTGACGGGTACGGAGGATGGACTGCTTGCGCCGCCACTGGTCCACCTTGGCATGGTTGCCAGAGCGCAGGATGGCGGGCACCGCCCGATCATGCCAAACCTCGGGCCGGGAGTACTGGGGAGCCTCAAGCATACCGTTCCAGTGGCTCTCATTCTCATAGCAGGAGGGGTCGGAGAGCACGCCGGGCACCAGACGGCACACGGCATCGGCCACCGCCATGGCAGGAATTTCTCCGCCAGTGAGAACGAAGTCGCCAATGGAGATCTCCTCGTCCACACACTCCTCAATAAAGCGCTCGTCGATCCCCTCGTAGTGGCCGCAAACCAGGATCAAGCGCTCATAATCGTCCCGCAGCCGCCGGGCGTCGGCCTGATCAAAGGTCTTGCCTGCGGGAGACATATAAATGGTGTGGATCCGCTCCCCCGCCTCGTCACAGATGTGCTTCCAGCACTGGTAGAGAGGATCGGCCTGCATCACGGCCCCCCGGCCTCCGCCGTATGGATAGTCGTCCACCTGCCGCTGTTTATTTAAGGTATAGTCCCGGATCTGGTGGCACTCAATGCGGATATAGCCCCGTTCCTGAGCCCGGCCCAGAATGGACTCACACAGCATATCCCCCACCACGTCGGGGAATAACGTCATAATATCGATACGGTACATAGGTCCTGCTCCATTTCTTCCTTATAGTCTTTCCTGATTATACGCAAGTCCTTCTGGTTTTTCAATGGATTTGTTTTATTTTTCCCTGTCTTTCTCCCCCTGTATCCCAGGCAGCATAGGCCGTCCCTCCCAGTCAAAGCTCCACACCAGATAGCGCTGTCCCTGCCGCTCCCGAACCTGCGCCAGGCAAAACAACGTGTTAAGTAAAATTGGTTTACAGGTCGAAAAAGGTATGGCCAGCTGCCGAATCGCTCCCTTCTCCCGGCTAAGCACCCCCTGCGCCCCCCTCAGGCATGCACGCACTACCCGGTCCTGGCAGAAATTCTCCGGATGGTCCTCCCTGTGCCACGCCTCCTGCACCCCGTCTCTATCTATAAAGGAATATACCATAACAGTCTTTCCGCCAATCAGCGGCCAGGCCCCCGCCTGCTGGAGCGTTTTCCTGGCCACCCGCCGCTCCAGATGCAGGCCGCCTCCCTGTGGAACCAAGGTTCCCAACAGAAATTCACCCTGTGGTCCGGTGCACCATACTTTATAAATTCCCTTGCCATCGTCGGGGCGCACCGCCTCCAGGTACACCCAGAGGTCCTCCTCCCGTACCCGTAAGGTCCCGCCGCCCGCCAGCGGCCACAGCTCCCCCAAAACGGCCCGCCCCCTCTCTCCCTCTATGTCTATGCGCGTCCTCCCAAATCCAACGCAAAATCTTTCCCTTGACAAACCGACTTTGCTCCGCTAAAATCTACCATAAGAAATGCGACGACGGGAAAAAAGACGGCGCGTGTCCCTCTTCAGAGAGCCGGTGGTTGGTGCGAACCGGTGTGCGGCCCCTCCGTGTATAACTGGTCCCTGAGCAGTCCGCCTGAACAACAGTAAGGTGGGACGGTTGGCTTCGTTATCAGCCGCGGCCTTGTTGGAGGCTTTGAGGGCCGTTCGGGCGACCGGCGGCTGAACCAGGGTGGTACCGCGTTAGTATAACGCCCCTGACTTGAAAAAGTCGGGGGCGTTTTTGATTTTCTCCCCCGCGGCACGATCCGCCCCCCCAACGCGGCGGAATCAGGAAAGGAGAGCAAGCATTATGAATCCCGGATACACAAAGTACATTCCCTTCCAGCCCCAGAAGATCGAGGGGCGCACCTGGCCTGACCATGTCATCACCAAAGCTCCTGTCTGGTGCTCGGTGGACCTGCGGGACGGCAACCAGGCTCTGGTGGACCCCATGAATCTTCAGGAAAAGCTGGAATATTTCCATACCCTGCTGGATATCGGCGTCAAAGAGATCGAGATCGGCTTCCCCTCCGCCAGCGAGACGGAATATGAGATCTGCCGTGAGCTCATCGAGGGCGGTCACATCCCCGATGACGTGACCATCCAGGTGCTGGTCCAGGCCCGTGAGCACCTCATCAAGAAGACTTTTGAAGCCATCAAGGGCGCCAAGAACGTCATCCTCCACTTCTATAACTCCACCTCCACCCTCCAGCGCAAGGTGGTCTTCCACATGGACATGGAGGGCATCACCAAGATCGCTACCGACGCGGCCGATCTCATCTACGAGATGTCCCAGCCCATGATCCAGGAGGGCATGAACCTGCGCTTTGAGTACTCCCCCGAGTCCTTCATGGGCACGGAGATGGACTACGCCGTGGATATCTGCCAGGCCGTGCTGGAGCACCTCCACGCCACCCCGGAGAACAAGGTCATCCTGAACCTGCCCACCACCGTGGAGAACTGCATGCCCAACCAGTTTGCCGACATGCTGGAGTACTTCTGCCGCAAACTCCCCTCCCGGGACTGCGCCATCATCTCCCTGCACCCCCACAACGACCGGGGCTGCGGCGTAGCCACCGCCGAGATGGGACTGCTGGCCGGCGCGGAGCGGGTGGAGGCCACTCTCTTCGGCAACGGCGAGCGCACCGGCAACGTGGACATGGTCACCCTGGCCATGAACATGTGGACCCAGGGCGTGGATCCTGAGCTGGACTTTTCCAACATCAACAAGATCAAGGACATGTACGAGCGCTGCACCAAGATGCCCGTGGGGGACCGGCAGCCCTACGCCGGCAAGCTGGTGTTCACCGCCTTCTCCGGCAGCCACCAGGACGCCATCAACAAGGGCACTCAGTATATGAAGGAGAGCGGCAGCGACTTCTGGGAGATCCCCTATCTGCCCATCGACCCCGCCGACGTGGGCCGGGAGTACGAGCCCATTATCCGCATCAACTCCCAGTCGGGCAAGGGCGGCGCCGCCTATATCATGGAGCACAACTTCGGCTTCGATCTGCCCAAGGCCATGCACCCGGAGTTTGGCCACATCGTTCAGGTGGAGACCGACGCGGTGGGCAAGGAGATCACTCCCGAGCGCATCAACGAGCTGTTCCACCAGGAATATGTGGACGTCAAGGAGCCCTACAAGCTGCTTAAGCACGCCTTCCAGGAGAGCGTGGACAACGAGGGTCACTCCCACGTCACCTTCTGGGGCACCCTCCAGCACACCGATACTATCTTTAAGGTATCCGGCGAGGGCAACGGTCCCATCGACGCCTTCTTCAACGCCATCAAGGGCGAGAAGATGGCCCGCTTCTCCTTCCTGGACTACTCCTCCCACGCCATCACCGACGGTTCCGACTCCCAGGGCGTGGCCTATATCCTGCTGAAGGACCAGCGGGATGGGAAAGAGTATTGGGGCGTGGGCCTGTCTCACAACATTAACCTGGCTCCTCTCCGCGCCATTCTGTCCGCCATCAACCGCGCCAAGCGGAAATAAATCACCTTCTTTTGCCCGGCCTGGAAATCTCCAGGCCGGGCTTTTATGTTCTCTTAGCGTCTGGTTTTATCTCTGTTTTCCCGGAAACACCCCAATTCTGATTCATTTTCTTCCCGTTAGTATCCAGATAATGAATCTTAACCTCCTCTTAATATCTCGAAAGCCCGTACATGATTGACTTTTCAACGCTTTACGGTATACTTAAGATAAGAAACACCATCAGAGGAGGCGCCTTCCCATGCCAAGAACCCCAGAAGCCCCGAAATCTGCTCCCAAGGCTCCGGCCCGGATGTCCAAAAAGGACCCCCTTACCCGGGAGCAGGTCCGGGACATCAACGCCTGGTGGCGTGCAGCCAACTACCTGTCCGCCTGCCAGCTCTACTTACTGGACAACCCCCTGCTCCGGGAGCCCCTGCGCCCCGAGCACCTGAAGCGCTCCATTGTGGGCCACTGGGGCACCTGTCCGGGGCAGAACTTTATCTATACCCATCTCAATCGAGCCATTGTCAAATATGATCTCGATATGATCTATATCTCCGGACCCGGTCACGGCGGCAATGCTATCGTCGCTCAGGACTACCTGGACGGCTCTTACAGTGAGATATATCCCAACATCAGCCAGGATACGGAGGGCATGAAGAAGCTCTTCAAGCAGTTCTCCTTCCCCGGCGGCATCCCCAGTACCGCCTCCCCCGAGACCCCCGGCTCCATCAATGACGGGGGCGAACTGGGCTACTCTCTGGCCCACGCTTTCGGTGCCGTGATGGACAACCCCGATCTCATCGCTGCCTGCGTGGTGGGCGACGGCGAGGCGGAGACCGGCCCCCTGGCCACCTCCTGGCACTCCAACAAGTTTTTGAATCCCATCACCGACGGTGCCGTGCTGCCCATCCTCCACCTCAACGGCTTCAAGATCTCCAACCCCAGCGTATTCTCCCGTCTCACCCGGGAGGAGACCGAGATGTTCTTCAAGGGCTGCGGCTGGGAGCCCCGCTTTGTGGAGGGGGACGATCCCAAGCAGATGCACCAGAAGATGGCTGCCGCCATGGATTGGGCGGTGCGTGAGATCCAGCGCATCCAGGAGTACGCCCGCAGCAGCGGCAGTGTGGAGCGTCCCCGCTGGCCCATGATCGTCTTCCGCTCCCCCAAGGGGTGGACCGGTCCTGCCCAGGTGGATGGCAAGCCCTCTGAGGGCAGCTGGCGTGCCCACCAGATCCCCATCCCCGTATGGGATGGCAAGCCGGGCCGCCTGGAGGAGCTGGAGGCATGGCTGCGCAGCTACCATCCCGAGGAGCTCTTTGACGAGCACGGCGCTCTCATTCCCCGCCTGCAGGAGCTGGCCCCCAAGGGAGATCGGCGGATGGGAGCCAACCCCCACGCCAACGGCGGCCTGCTGCTGCGGGACCTGCGCACCCCCGATTTCCGAGAGTACGGTGTGGCGGTACCCCAGCCCGGCGCGGTGGAGGCTCAGGACACCCAGGTGCTGGGCGGCTACATGCGGGATCTCATCAAACGCAATCTGAAATCCCGGAACTTCCGGGTCTTCGGCCCTGACGTCACCTCTTCCAACCAGCTCTCCGCCATGCTCCAGGCCACCGGCCGGCGCTGGACCGACCAGGACCAGGAGGATTTGAGCAACCATCTGGACCAGGACGGCCGGGTGATGGACTCCATGCTCTCCGAGCATATGTGCCAGGGCTGGCTGGAGGGCTATCTGCTCACCGGACGCCACGGCTTCTTCACCTGCTATGAGGCCTTTATCCGCATCGTGGACTCCATGGTGGCTCAGCACGCCAAGTGGCTGAAGGTGTGCCGTCAGCTCCCCTGGCGGCAGAAGATCGCCTCCCTCAACTACGTGCTCTCTTCCAACGTCTGGCAGCAGGACCACAACGGCTACACCCACCAGGACCCCGGCTTCCTGGACCACGTGGCCAACAAGAAAGCCGATGTGGTGCGCCTCTACCTCCCCCCCGATGCCAACTGTCTGCTCAGCTGCTTTGACCACTGCATCAAAAGCCGCAACTACATCAACGTCATTGTGGCCTCCAAACATCCCCGTCCCCAGTGGCTCACCATGGACCAGGCGGTGAAGCACTGCACCCAGGGCATCGGTATCTGGCAGTGGGCCTCCAACGACCGGGGCGTGGAGCCTGATGTGATCATGGCCTGCTGCGGCGATACCCCCACGCTGGAGACTCTGGCGGCGGTGACCATTCTGCACCACTACCTGCCCCAGTTGAAGATCCGTGTGGTCAATGTGGTGGACCTGATGAAGCTCCAGCCCCACACCGAGCACCCCCACGGTCTCACCGACGAGGACTACGATGCCATCTTTACCAAGGATAAGCCCATCATCTTCGCCTTCCATGGCTACCCCACTCTGGTCCATGAGCTTACCTACCGCCGCCACAACAAGAACCTCCACGTGCGCGGCTATAAGGAAGAAGGCACTATCACCACTCCCTTCGACATGCGGGTCCAGAACGACATCGACCGCTTTGATCTGGTCATTGACACGGTGATGCGCCTGCCCCAGCTGGGCAACAGCGCCGCCTACCTCATCCAGGAGATGAAGGACAAGCTCATTGAGCACCACCAGTACATCACCACCCACGGCCAGGACATGCCTGAGATCCGCAACTGGGCCTGGAACGAGGGCAAGGGCATCTATCCGGATTAAACGAAAAATTTTTCTCTGCTTGGAATATTTCCCTCCGAAAGCGGTCATACTGGACATCGAGGTGATGTACCATGGACTACCGCGACATGTACGCCTTGTTCCGCCGCGAGCCGGAGGCCAAACGCTTCTTTGACGCTCTGCCTGACTACGTCCAGGACCAGCTGCGCATCCGGCCCAACGGGATCAAAAATCTGGAAGGTCTCAAGGACTATGCCCACCGCTGTCTGCACGGTGAGCGCGTTTAAGGAGGAATTGAACATGTCCAAGAAGGAGAAGAAGCCCCGCATGATCCCCGACGTTCCCGCCACTCCCATCCCCGGCGAGCCGGGCAAGAAACGGAGCAACTTTGACCCCACCCCCAGATCCAAAGTCCAATAAAACAGGGAAACAGAGCCCGGCGAACTTCGCCGGGCTCTGTTTTATCCGCTTAATTCGATGGCATGCACATCGATTCCTCTTATGATGGCGTTGGAATAGCGCTGTGTGGCATTGTTTTTCGCAAAACTCATGGTATACACACCCTGGTAGGTCAGCTCTCCCCCCTGCCACACGGTCAGACGGTAACTTGTATCTTCCCAGGAAAGACTGTTCCGCTCCAGCAGGGCCAGTCTCTGACCGTCCCAGTGGGCAAGCTGTTCTTTGCCTGAGTCATCCCACTGTTCATCCTCGGGCATCTGTAAGGCATGCGCCAAGGCATACTCTTTCCCATCCCAGGTGAGCAGCAGCAGCTGATGATCGTTGAAGAAGAGCAGCATGTGGTCCTCCCCCTCCAGCGGATCGACCATATAGCCATTGCTGCCCATTTGACCCAGTTCCAGCCGCTGGAGCAGCTGCCGTCCATCGCTGCTGAGGACATTGAGATACCACGTTTCCCCTGCCACCGTGTACAGCATCAGGTTTCCCTTTTCATTGGTAAAAAGGTTCACGGTCCGCTCTCCCTGGGGCACTTGATAGACGGTCTGTACCTGATCCATCTTCAGGTCCGCCCATCCGCTGGCCTCATTCTCAAGGAAAGGAACAAAGTACACTCCATATCCTCCCCGGATATGGCTCAGGTCCATCTGGACCATCCCATTCTTTGCCTCATCCTCCGAGACATGACTGTCCAGAATATAGTAGTATCCTCCATCGCCCTGAGCTACCGCTGTATTGAGTTCCAACCAGGATTGCGTATCACAGTATAACTCTATCACCTCGCCCATCTCATTGGTAGTGATGGTGTAGGTCACCTGAACTTGAGAAGGGATGGGGATGCTGAAAAAGCGTTGGAATGCCTCCTGCCCGTTCCGCCACTGCTCCTCAAGATCCTCGTCTCCATAATATCGAGTGTAGTAGTCCAGCACAATGGGATAGCAGGAATAATAATCTGCCACATGCACCGTCTTGGATTTGGTCTCATTGGGACCCATGGTTTTGGACAGATCAATGGCGGGTCTGATCAGTATACCACCGTTTCCCCAGTCTTCCCTCTCCAGATCGATCCCCATATCTGAGGACATGCCGCCGCCAAAAGAGGGCATGGACATCTCAGGCGGGTAATCATGAAATTCGTAGAAATTCAGAACTTTCTGCGAAAAACGAAATTCACTTGTGGCTTCCGCCGCATTTGCGGCAGGAAACTTGGTATCCCAGAACAGCTGATTAAACATCTGGTTGTGGACCGTAATGGTTAGACCTTGGGCGGCGGCGGGATCCCCCTGCAGGGTAGTCTGAGTCACTTCTACCGCCTCGTTATCCTTGCTCACCCAAACGGACATCCCAGCCAGACCACCCACAGCCAGACAAATCAGCAGCAGGAACAGCAGAAAACTCTTTTTCATGGCTCCTCCTCTCCCGTCAGATCTTTCAGAGCCTGAACCACCCGGTCCGCTTTATAGCGGTAGGTCTCCTTGACAAAGTCCATGAGGGTCTTGCCATGCTCCTCCAGCTCCAGGGTGGTCACGTCTCCCACCAGCTTGCCCTTTTGCAGCAGCAACGCCCGACCGATGAAGTGTTCCACCTCCTCCAGCAGATGGGTGGAGAGCAGTACCGTTTCATTGGGCTCCAGAATTCCCAGCAGCACCTTATAAAAGTCCTCCCGGTTAAATACGTCGTTGCCTGCGAAGGGTTCGTCCATCAGAATATAGTCCGCTCCCTGGCTCAGGGCCAAAATTACTTCCAGCTGGTTTTTCTGCCCGGTGGAAAAAGAGCGGGCGGGTTTATGGGCGGGCAGTTCGAAGAAATCCAGCAGCGCTCGGAACCGTTTGTCCCGGAAGTTGGGAAAATGCTCCTGATAAAACTGCCGGTGGCTCTCCGGACTGAGATTGGGAAAGAAGGAGTGCTCGCAGGTGGCAAAGGAGAGCCGGGTAATATTTTTCGGGGTGATGGGCTCTCCGTCCAGGGTGATGGTACCCTTATATGGGATAAAGCCAAAGACACACTTCATCAGGGTCGTTTTTCCTGCGCCATTCTCGCCAAACAATCCTACGATCTCTCCCTGAGGGATCTTCAGGTCCACCCCGTCCAGAGCTGTCTTGCTTCTGTATTGCTTGATTACTTGCTTCAACTCCAACATAGCGCTCATCTCCCTACCAGCGCGCTCCAAAAGCGCATCCACTGTCCCGGCACCAGACAAGATGCCGGCGTACATTTCATATAGATCAGGTAACATACCGCTGTGGTCACTGCCGTCAACACCAGGCATATCCCTACCCCCACCAGCGGCAGTGTCCAGCACCGACGGGCATATTCTCTGGGGTCCGGCAGACGGCGCATGAGATAGATGCTCATGCTGCCCTGGCGGTGGTAAGCCTGAAACCAAAAACCCTTTGCTACCAGCAAACCGATCAGAATCAGGAACCCTGCCGGCACAAACCGGAACACCTGGCCAAAGTCAGCCATCCGGGAGTCGAGAAGCAAAATCCGTTTTCCGTTCTTCGTCGTATACAGATCAGAAAGCGCCATGGCATATGCTCCCATATAAGCCACTACCGCCCAAAGTGCGGACAGAAACAGCCCCAGCATCAGTTCGACCCGTTCCCGCTCCGCCGAAATTCCAAGGGGGATATGGGCTTTCAGCCAGCTCTCAAACTTGATTGTCCAGTCTCTCATAGGGCTCCCCCTCCCCATTATCCTCACTGTCCCACACGGTCATCCGGGCAACGGCCGCCGCTGCAAAGCAAAATGCCACGGCAAAAAAGCCTGCGTCTACGTCCAGATTGGAAACTCCGGAATTTCCATACCCAAACCAAAAAAGAAGTATAAGCAAACAATTGGAGGCCTCAGGAATTCGGCCCAGGCGCCGCAGTCTTGCTCCGCTGGCGGCGCACAGACCCAGCGCCGCCATCATACATGCATTGGTGACCCACCGCGCCCAGCCAGCCAGAGGCAGCATACTAAAGAAGAACGGCGTGCGATAGATACTGAGAAGGACCGTCTGCTCCGTCACCTTCTCTGCCGGCAGGTTCTGTCGGTACAGCAGACACATGACCAAAACCAACGCAGCCTGGAAGGCCCACAGCAGCAAGAAGGACAGCGTACCGTACAGGCCATAAAGCAAGTTTCCTTGCCTGCGGCTGATTCCCAGACGGTCCAGTGTATAGTCTCTCCACCGTCCGGCTGTACGGATCAAAATCAAGCTCAGCAGCACCAGAGCCGCAATCCAAACCCACTGCAAATGGGTGTTTTCCGCTATCTCATCAACGGGCAGGGAGTACATGGAATAGATCTCTTCTCCATTTCCTCCGATCCCCACCACTTCACTGAATTGTTTCTCCAGATTTGGGATGAACAGAGCCAGTTCCACTACTGCCATCAACACAAACAGAGCCAATTCTTTATATAAGGTACTGCGGGCCATCAGGGATAAATAAGATCGACAGGCTCTCATAGTTCTCCTCCTTCCCGGTCCCACAGCCGGGCCACCAATTCCAGTGCCTCTTCCTTGGAGCTGCCCGTCTCCTTCAGGGCCACTACCAGTACGGCGATCTCGCCTTCCAACAGCTTGGTCCGCACGTCCCGCACCTTCCTCTCGTCCAGCGTCAGCACACTTTTTGCTCCGGAGCGGGACTCCATCAGCCCCTCCTCCTCCAGCAGCCGGTAGGCCTTCTGCACCGTGTTGGGGTTGACCCCCAGCATGGCAGACAGGGTACGGCGGGAGGGCAGCTCCTCCTGGTCCCGAGCCGTTCCGGCTGCTATGGAGCGCTCTACAAAGCGCATGATCTGCAAATAGATGGGTACTCCCTCTTCCATGCGGAAGGAATCAAAGGCAAGCAAGGTCCTCCCTCCTTTCAACCGTATTATATGACTAATACGGTTTCTAAGTGTATTATACAAGTAACACACTTCACTGTCAATCTCTTTTGTGCGATTTTCCATCTTATCCTTGCACGTCTCTCCTCCTTTTTGTGGTTTTTCTCTTGTCACCTGGAATAAAACGCGGTATCTTTAAAGGGAACTAGAAACTGGAGGAATCACCATGGCGACCCTGAAAGAATTAGCTGACCGTACCGGCTGCTCTCCGGCGGCCATCTCCCGCATTCTCAACGCGGACCCCACCCTCTCTGTTAGCGAGGAGACCCGCCGCCGCGTTCTGGAAGAGGCCGGACGCTTGAATTACTCCGCCTCTAAGAGCCGACGGGGCCGGGCTCCCAAGCCGCTGATGCGCGTGGGACTGGCCGAAATGCTCTCCAGCTCCCGCCAGCTGGATGACCCTTACTTCCTCTACCTGGGCAACCACGTGCGCCAGGGCTGTCAGGAGCGGAAATATGCCTGTGTCCCCCTGGAGCACCGGGAGGGCGGTTTTCTCCTGCCTGAAGGCGAGACGGTAGACGGCATCGTGGCCATCGGCTACTTCCCGCCCGAACAGATCCAGGCTCTGGAGACCATCTCCAAACAGCTGGTCTTTCTGGACTTTTCTCCGGATGAGATTCGCTACGACTCGGTGGAGCTGGGCTATGAGCTGGGTATCCGTCTGGCTCTGGAGGCCCTCACCGCTCTGGGCCACCGCCGCCTGGCCTTTGCAGGCCCTGCGGACCGGCCCTACGGCCAGCTGGGACCGGAGCCCCGGTACCAGGCTTTTCTCCAGCTCACCGCGCCTCAGCCCCAGCTGAGCTGCCAGGTGGTCTCCTGCCCCATGCAGGGCCGAGCCATCGAGCCCAACCTCACCGACCTGCTCTCCCACCCTCAGGACCGTCCCACCGCCCTGCTGTGTGCTAACGAGGAGATCGCCCTGGCCGCCGTGCGCACGGCCGAGCATCTGGGCCTGGACATTCCGGGGGACCTTTCGGTGGTCTCCTTTAACGACACGCCCCGTTCCGCTCTGGTGCGCCCCGCCCTCACCTCCGTATCCGTCCATACCCAGGAAATGGCCAACGCCGGCCTGCGCCTGCTGGCCGAACGGGTGCTTGGCAGTGTCCCCGCCCCCCGCACTTGGCCGCAAAAAGTAGTAGTCCCCCCCTCCCTCTCTCTGCGTGAAAGTACCGGTCCGTCTAAGTGCTGAATTTTTTAGTAAATAATTGTGCAATCTTCCAGATTGAATTTTTAGTAAAAAATAAATATACTAGGTACAACAAAAAATAAATGAGGTGACCACCATGCGAACTTGTGAATCTTTGCGCCGTTCCCTGTCCGCCGGAGAGTGTGACCAGATCCTTGCCAGCCTGTATGCCCTGGACGGGGCTGACAGCAGCCTGGCTGCCGCCCGCGCCCGCGCTCTGCGGGCGGTGGAAGAGTTCCAGTCCGCCTTCTCCCCCGCCGAAGATACTGCTGCCGCTCTGTTCAGCGGCCCCGGCCGCACCGAGATCGGCGGCAACCACACCGACCATCAGCACGGCCATGTGCTGTGCGGCAGCGTGGATCTGGACATGATCTGCTGCGCCGCTCCCAACGGCCTGAATGTCATCCGCATCATCTCCGAGGGCTACCCCGCCCTGGAAGTGGAACTGGACCAGCTGCTCCCCCGCCCCGAGGAGCGCAACACCTCCGCCGCTCTGGTGCGGGGCGTGGCGGCCAAGATCCAGGAGCTGGGCCACAAGGTGGGCGGCTTTGACGCCTGGGCCACCTCCAGCGTGCTGTCCGGTTCCGGCCTGTCCTCCTCCGCCGCCTACGAGGTGCTGGTGGGCAACATCGTCAACCATTTCTTCTGTGAGGGTGCCCTTACCCCCATTCAGATCGCCAAGATCGGCCAGTACGCCGAGAACGTTTACTTCGGCAAGCCCTGCGGCCTGATGGACCAGATGGGCTCCTCCGTGGGCGGCGCGGTGGCCATTGACTTCGCCGACCCCACCGCCCCTGTGGTGCGGAAGGTGGACTACGACTTCTCCAAGTCGGGCCACGCCCTGTGCATTGTGGACACCGGCTCCTGCCATGCCGACCTCACCGACGACTACGCCGAAATTACCCAGGAAATGGGCGCCGTGGCCGCCCACTTCGGCAAGCAGTTCTTGCGGGATGTGCCCGAGGAGCAGTTCCGTGCGGAGCTTCCCTCCCTGCGGGTACGCTGCGGCGACCGTGCCGTGCTGCGGGCTCTCCACTTCTATGACGACGACCGCCGTGCCGTAGAAGAGGCCGATGCCCTGGAGGCGGGCGACTTTGACCGCTTCCTGGCTCTGGTGAATGCCTCCGGCATCTCCTCCTCCCTGTATCTGCAGAACACCTGGTCCATCGCCGATCCCAAGCAGCAGGCCATCCCCCTGGCCCTGGCCGTCGGCCGCGAGCTGCTGGACGGCACTGGCGCCATCCGCGTCCACGGCGGCGGCTTTGCCGGCACCATCCAGGCCTTCGTCCCCGTGGAGAAGCTGACCACCTTTAAGAGCGGCATGGAGAAGCTGCTGGGCCCCGGCATGTGCCACATCCTCCACATCCGTCCCCAGGGCGGCTGCGTCATTCTGGCTTAAGCAAATCAGAAAGGAAGTACAAGAACATGGCTATTCTTGTTTTGGGCGGAGCCGGCTACATTGGCTCCCACACCGTATATGAACTCATTGACGCCGGCCGGGACGTGGTCGTGGCCGACAACCTGCTCACCGGCTTCCGGGCCGCGGTCCATCCCAAGGCCCGCTTCTATCAGCTGGACATCCGGGACCGCAGCGCTCTGGACGAGCTGTTCACCAAGGAGAAGATCGAGGGCGTGATCCACTTCGCCGCCTCCTCCCAGGTGGGCGAGTCCATGTCCGATCCTCTCAAGTACTATGACAACAACCTCCACGGAACCATGGTACTCCTACAGGCCATGGTGGCCCACGGAGTGGACAAGATCGTCTTCTCCTCCACCGCCGCCACCTATGGTGAGCCTGAGCGGGTGCCCATTCTGGAGACCGACCGCACCGATCCCACCAACTGCTACGGCGAGACCAAGCTGGCCATGGAGCACATGATGCGCTGGGTCTCCCGGGCTCACGGTCTGAAGTATGTGGCTCTGCGCTACTTCAACGCCTGCGGCGCCCACCCCTCTGGCGCCATCGGTGAGGCTCACAACCCTGAGACCCACCTCATTCCCCTGATCCTTCAGGTGCCCAACGGCCAGCGGGAGAAGATCTCCATCTTCGGCGACGACTATCCCACCAAGGACGGCACCTGCATCCGGGACTACATCCATGTCTCCGACCTGGCCCAGGCCCACATTCTGGCTCTGGACCACCTGCTCCAGGGCGGCGAGAGCGATGTGTTCAACCTGGGCAATGGCGTGGGCTTCACGGTAAAGGCAGTTATCGACGTGGCCCGCGCGGTCACCGGCCACCCCATCCCCGCCGAGACCTGCCCCCGCCGGGCCGGCGACCCCGCTCAGCTTATCGCCTCCTCCAAGAAAGCGGTGGAGCAGCTGGGCTGGAAAACCAAGTACAATGACCTGAATACCATTATTGCTTCTGCCTGGAAGTGGCATAGTGCCCACCCCAGAGGCTACGAGGAGGCTTAATTATGATCGACTACGCCATTGAAAAACTGCTGGCCTACGCTCTGGAGAAAGAGCTGATCCAGCCCTGTGAGAAGCTGTGGGCTCTGAACACCCTGCTGGAGGTGTTAGAGCTGGACAGCTACACCCCCTCCGGCAAGGAAGTGGGTGAGGTAGACCTGCCCGCCGTGCTGGACGAGCTGATGGACGACGCTTACCAGCGTGGCGTGATGAAGGAGAACTCCATCGTCTACCGCGACCTGTTTGACACCAAGATCATGGGCGCTCTCACCCCCCGTCCTGCCCAGGTGATTGAGAAGTTCCAGGCTCTGCGGGCGGAAGATCCCCAGAAGGCCACCAACTGGTACTATCAGTTCAGCCAGGACACCAACTACATCCGCCGGGACCGCATTGCCAAGGACATGCAGTGGAAGGCTCCCACCGAGTACGGTGAGCTGGACATCACCATCAACCTGTCCAAGCCCGAGAAGGACCCCAAGGCCATTGCTGCCGCCCGGAACCTGCCCGCCTCCGCCTATCCCCGCTGCCAGCTGTGCGCGGAGAATGAGGGCTATGCCGGCCGGGTGAACCACCCCGCCCGTCAGAACCACCGCATCGTGCCCATCACCATCAACGGCTCTCCCTGGTTCCTGCAGTACTCTCCCTATGTGTACTACAATGAGCACTGCATCTGCCTCAACAGCGAGCACACTCCCATGAAGATCGACAAGGCCTGCTTCGGCAAGCTCCTGGACTTTGTGGGCCAGTTCCCCCACTACTTCGTGGGCTCCAACGCCGACTTGCCCATCGTGGGCGGCTCCATCCTGGCCCACGACCACTTCCAGGGCGGCCGGTACACCTTCGCCATGGCCAAGGCTCCCGTAGAGGCCCCCTTCACCTTCCCCGGCTATGAGGACGTACAGGCCGGCATCGTGAAGTGGCCCATGTCTGTGGTGCGCCTGACCTGCGCCGATCCTCAGCGGCTCATCGACCTGGCCGACCACATCCTCACCGCCTGGCGCGGCTACACCGACGAGAAGGCCCTGATCCTGGCCGAGACCGACGGCGAGCCCCACAACACCATTACTCCCATTGCCCGCCGCCGTGGCGAGGACTATGAGCTGGACCTGGTGCTGCGCAACAACCTGACTACCGAGGAGCACCCCCTGGGCGTGTATCACCCCCATGCGGAGCTGCACCACATCAAGAAGGAGAACATTGGCCTCATCGAGGTCATGGGTCTGGCTGTCCTGCCCGCCCGTCTGAAGACGGAGCTGGCCGCCGTGGCCGAGAAGCTGGCCAAGGGCGAGGACCTGCGTGCCGATCCCCTCACCGCCTCTCACGCTGACTGGGCTGAGGGCTTTAAGGGCAAGTATGAGATCACCGCCGATAACGCCCTGGACGTGGTCCAGAAGGAGACCGGTCTGGTGTTTGCCCAGGTGCTGGAGCACGCCGGCGTCTACAAGCGCAACGCCGAGGGCAAGGAGGCCTTCCTCCGCTTCCTGAACGCTCTGTAAAGGAACATTGCCTGCCACTTATTTTTCATTAGAAAACCCGGCTGGAAGACTAATAGTCTCCCAGCCGGGTTTCTTTCTGTCTGGATCTTCAGGACAACTCGAACATTCCGTTATAGAGCTGGTAATATACCCCCTGCTGTTCCAGCAGTTCGTCGTGACTACCCCGCTCCACAATCTTACCGTGCTCCAACACCATGATGGCGTCAGCATTACGGACCGTGGACAGCCGGTGAGCGATAACAAATACCGTGCGTCCCTCCATCAGCTGGGCCATGCCCTTCTCAATCAGGGCCTCGGTGCGGGTATCGATGGACGAGGTGGCCTCATCCAGAATGAGCACCGGCGGGTCGGCCACCGCCGCCCGGGCAATGGCCAGCAGCTGCCGCTGTCCCTGGGAGAGGTTGGCGCCGTCAGCGGTGACCAGGGTGTCGTAGCCCTTAGGCAGGCGGCGGATAAAGGAGTCGGCATTGGCGATGCAGGCCGCCCGCTGGATTTCCTCCATGGTAGCATCCAGTTTCCCGAAGCGGATGTTGTCAGCGATGGTCCCGGTAAACAGGTGGGTGTCCTGGAGAACAATCCCCAGAGAACTGCGCAAAGCGCTCTTCTGGATATCCCTCACGTCGATCCCGTCATAGAGGATGCGTCCCCCCTGCACATCATAAAACCGGTTGATGAGATTGGTAATGGTGGTCTTTCCCGCACCGGTAGAGCCTACGAAAGCAATCTTCTGCCCCGGTTTGGCATACAGACTCACATCTCTCAGCACGGGGTGTCCGGGCTCGCAGCCGAAGTCCACATGCTCAAAGCGCACATCACCCCGCAGGGGAACATCTGCTCCCTCCGGCTTATGCCAGGCCCAGCCCTGCCCTGCTTTTTCCAGACTCACGGCTCCCTCGTCCACCTCAGGAGCCTCATCCATGACCTCAAAGACTCGCTCCGCGCCTGCCAGCGCAGCCAGCAGGAAGTTGCTCTGCTGGGTAAACTGATTGATGGGCGCGGCGGCTGCTGAAGCGGATGTAGGCAAACATGGCCGCATAGCACACGACTACCACCAGGGACAACTGCCAATTGAGCACAAAGAGCAAAATCAGGGTGCCTGTCATCTGAATGAAGCTCTGGATGGCCATGGCAAAGCTGTTGTTCAGCGCATCGGCGATGGTGTCCACATCGTTGGTGAAGTAACTCATAATATCGCCGTGCCGGCGGGTATCAAAGAAGCGCAGAGGCAAAGTCTGGAGGTGGGCAAACAGATCCCGCCGGATATCCAGCAGTACCTTCTGGGCCGCCCGCACCATGGTCTGGGTGTATCCGAAGGAACACAGCACGCCGACCCCATAGATGACCACCGTCAGGGCAATCCCCTGAATCAGGGTCTCCATATTCCCCGATACCAGCGCGTTGACCACCGGGCGGATCATGTAGGTACCCAGCAGATTGGCAGTAGCACTGACGGCCACCAGCATCCCCATTGCCAGCAGCAGGAACTTGTGCCGTCCCAGGTAGGAGAGGAAGGTCTTTACCGTATAGCCCAGACGCTTTGGCTTTTTCCCGCTGAAGGTTCTAGCCATGCAGCTCCCCTCCTTTCATCTGAGATGCGTAGATCTCCTGGTAGATGGGGTCACGCTCCAGGAGCTGCTGGTGGGTTCCTACCGCGTGGACCTTGCCGTCATCCAGGATGATGATCTGGTCCGTATTCATCACCGAGGTAATCCGCTGGGCGATGATGATCTTAGTCACACCCTCCAGGCGAGCCAGCTCCCGGCGTATCTTTCCCTCGGTCGCGGTGTCCACCGCGCTGGTGGAGTCATCAAAAATGAGCACCTTGGGATGCTTGAGCAGCGTTCGAGCGATGCACAGCCGCTGCTTCTGGCCACCGGAGACATTCACGCCTACCTGCCCCAAGTCGCTCTTGAGGCCGCCGGGCATTTCCGAGACAAATTCATCGGCGCAGGCCGCCCTGCAGGCTGCCCACAGCTGTTCATCCTCTGCCTGGGCATCGCCCCAGCGCAGGTTCTCCTCCACTGTACCGGAAAAAAGCACGTTCTTTTGCAGCACAATACTACCGCGTCCCGCAGGGCGTGGATATCATACTCCCGCACGTCCCGGCCGCCCACCCGGACAGTTCCTTCGGTGGCGTCGTAAAGGCGGGGAATGAGCTGTACCAAGGTGCTCTTGGCCGAGCCGGTGCCGCCCAGAATGCCCACAGTCTGCCCCGCCTTGATTGCAGGTCTACCTGAGACAAGGCATATTCCTGCGCGTCTGCATGGTATTTAAACGATACTCCCTCAAAGTCCACACTGCCGTCGGCCACCTGGGTGACCGCATCCTGGGGCGAGGTGATCTGGGGCTGCTCCTCCAACACCTGGGTAATGCGGTGGACACTGGCCAGAGACCGGGTGAGCAGTAAAAATACGTTTGAGAGCATCATTATGGAGTTCATGACCTGAAACACATAGCTGAGAAATCCTGTCAGGTCTCCCACCAAAAGGTCCCCATCCAGAATCATGTTTCCCCCAAACCACATGATAAGCACGATGGCGGTATACATGGTCAGCTGCAGGGAAGGCAGATTCAGCACCGCCCAGCGGAAGGTCTCCTTGGAGGTATCAGCCAGACGGCTGTTGACCACCTGAAAGCGCTCCTCCTCCGCCTCTCCCCGGACAAAGGCCTTTACTGCGCGGATGGCTGTCAGGTTCTCCTGCACCACATTGTTCAGCCGGTCCACTGCTTTCTGGAGCCGTCCATACATCGGTGCTACCTTCCGCACGATGCAAAAGAGAATGGCGCCCAGAATGGGGGCACACACGATAAAAATCACGGCCAGCCGGGCGTTCATCCAGAACGACAATCCTACTCCCATCACCAGCATGATGGGGCTGCGCACCAGGGGCCGGAATCCGCCGTTGATGGCATTTTGCAGCACCGTCACGTCAGTGGTCATCCGAGTAACCAAGGAAGCGGCGTCAAAGTGATCCAGATTGGCAAAGGAATAGCGCTGAACCTGAGCAAACTGGGCGCGGCGCACTTGAGCTCCCCAACCATAGGATGCACGGGCAGCAAACCGGGCATAGAGCAGCCCAGTCACCAGGGCACAAAGAGCGCATATTCCCATTTGGCCTCCCTTATGGAGAACGTAATCAATATCCTGATTGGCTACACCCACGTCGATGAGGTCTGCCATCAGCACCGGTATCACCAGTTCAAAGCAGGTCTCTACCACGACCAGCAAGGCGCCGATCAGCAGATCCTTTCGATAGGGACCAAGATAGCGCAGCAGACGCTTCAGCTCTCCCATCGCTCTTCCTCCTTCCCCTCCCGGAGATTCCGGTACGCCCGCACCAGGAAGTCCGCAAACTGCTGCCGCTCCTCCGGCGTAAAGCCCTGGAGCATCTGCTCTTCTTCCTGGGCACAGAACTCTGTCCAAGCCTGTACCGCCTGCCGTCCCTTCCCGGTCAGCTCCGCCAGGTCGCCGCGCCGGCTGCTCTCGTCCCTTCTGCGCACCACAAAGCCGCCTCGCTCCAAGGCATCTATCATCCGGGACACCGCCGCCGGGTCAATCTCAAAATAGTCCGCCAACTCCTTCTGCCGACAGGGACCATGGCTGTTCAGATAGACCAGAAGTTTAGGCTGCCCCGCCCCCAGGCCAACTCGCCCAAAACAGGGACGCAAATAATTGCGCTGAGCATGAAACGCCCTGTAGAGCAGCATGTGAAAGGTTCGTTCCATCAGTTATCCCCTCCCCTTTTCTTGACATATCAATTATTGATATGTCAATTATACCAGTTCACTTTTTTCTGTCAATTCCCCCATAAAAAATAGCCGGAGAGGCTCTGCACTTCCTCTCCGGCGTATAATTTGATTTATTCTGCCTGTTCTGCAGCGCCTTCCGGCTGCGCCTCTTTCTCCACCGGACGATTCATCGGTCCGGCAATGGGAACAAACTCCGGTTCCTCTTCCATATGTTCCTTGGTCCCCACGCAACGGTTGATGGGGGTGCCCAGATTATGGAACTTCTCCTCGTAATCGGTCATGACCCCCTGAATGCCGTTGGCATGCAGATCTCGGGTCACCTCCGACAGCGTATACCCCGCCTTGGGGAACTGAAACAAAGAGTATTCAAACAGGTCCCGGTTATCCGTCTTAAAGTGGATCTCTCCCCCGTCCTTCAGCACTCCGCGGTACAGCACCAGGAAGTTTTTATGGGTCAGACGACGCCGGGCATGGTGATTGGACGGCCAAGGATCGCAGAAATTGATAAACAGCCGGTCTACCTCTCCCGGAGCAAAATAATCTCTCAGCCGGGCCGCATCGCCGTCCACAAAGAACACATTCGTCAGTTTCTTCTCTGCACAGCGCTCCATGGCAATGACCATCGCGTCAGGCACGCGCTCCACCGCGATATACAAAACGTCAGCGTGCTGCTCCGCCATTTCCGCTGTAAAACGTCCCTTGCCGCATCCCAGCTCCAGCCAGATCTGCTTTGCCTCGGGCATCAGCTCCCGCCACTTTCCTCGCTGACCTGCCGGATCAGACACTAAAAATTGAGCGCAGCGCTCCATTCTAGGGATCAGGTTGGGCTTTTTTCTCATTCGCATCCCATGTTCACCTCACACTTTTTTCGCAATCATATTACCATACTCAAACAACACTTGCAATCTTTTTAAAAATATACTATACTAATATAGCTTCGCACATGTTGGTGCTCTGTGAGCAAATCAATTTTGCATCAACGATCCTATAACCGGGTGTGGCGCAGTTGGTAGCGCGCTTGCTTTGGGAGCAAGATGCCGGGAGTTCGAGTCTCCCCACTCGGACCATTATTTATTAGAAAAACCGCCACATTTGGCGGTTTTTCTTCGTTTAATGGCGCCGAATAGGCATGATAAAATCCCCCAGTTCAACTGGGGGTGGATAAAAA
>JACXXQ010000080.1_pt1 | contig 70037 bp, 55 predicted proteins | sample 8621361 | NCBI WGS metagenome assembly JACXXQ01 (sample SAMN15503820, study PRJNA645414) | gut metagenome | isolation source: feces | host: Bos taurus | place: USA | collected 2016 | reverse complement strand
ATCCATGTGCACCTAATTCAATTTTTTATGTGTCCAGAATTCTGGGTACATATCACCTGAAAGCATGACTGAAAACTCCGCTCTTTTTGCTCAATAATCGATTCTTTCTTTGGACATCCACGGCGATTTCAATTCTGAGAATTCCTCTCAAAAATCCCGCAAATCCGCTTCAAATCAACAAAAAAATGAGGTGACATCTATTTTGTCACCTCATCATGGTGCCGGTGGTGGGACTTGAACCCACACGGTGTTGCCACCAACGGATTTTGAGTCCGCATCGTCTGCCATTCCGACACACCGGCTTATTTGTAACAGAGTTTATTATACTATACCGGGCCTGAAAATGCAAGCACTTTTTCGCGCTGAACGGCACCGGTCCAACCGGAGAATTCCTCCTGCTGGACCGGTGCTTTTTTCCGTATGGGAGCGTTTTGCTGCCCGTTCGTTTTTTCTTATCGCCGGGTATTTTTCAGGCGATTTTCCTCCAGAATGCGGCGAATTTCGCCGTTGGTACGCTCCACCTCTTCCCGGAAGGAACGGGCCGAAACCCGCAGCGCCCCGTGCCCCAGAATGATCAGCTGTTCGGCTCCGTCCGAGGTGACCACCCGCACCCGGCGCTGCTTTGCCATCTGGTAGGTGGTCTTTTCGATGTACATATCCGCGGTTTCCGCTTCCCGGGTATAGACGATGTAAATATTATGATACCGGCTCACCTCACCGGTGCCATGGGGCACCTTGTAGGCATCGAACACCAGAATCACCTGGCAATCATGGAAGCCCCGGTAATTGCACAAAAGATCCGCCAGCGCCTGCCGTGCGCCTTCCAGATTATCCGCCGCCAGCTTTTTCAACTCGTCCCAGGCGAAGATCAGGTTATAGCCGTCCACCAGAAGATACTCCGGCCCGCTGGGTTCAAAATGGTATTCCGCCGGCTTTACCGGCGCGGGGCGGAACAGCTCCCGCCCCTTGGAAGGGCCGTACGTCCGCTCGAAGATGGCTGCCAGCTGCTTGTCCTCCTCCAGCGAGGAGACCGGCGCTGCCTGCCGCCGGGGCTGCCGGGCGGCGGGTGTTTCCTCCTCTTCCGGCTCGTTCAGGCACACGCCGCTTTCCACATGGGCATGAGCGGGCACCTCGTCCCACTTCACGTTATAGCCTGCGCCATGGGCACAGAACACCGAGTCCGCCGGGTTTTCCGTATCCCGTTCCGGGTCATAGCCCACCTGCTCGATCACCGCGGGGGCATCGTGGCAGGGGCGATAGCCCGCCAGCGTGCAGGCCAGTTTCCCCTTGCCCCTGGTGTAGCCGGCCAGCTCCATGGCATAGCCCCGCATTTCCGCCACCGGCACACTGCCGGTGAGCACGGAGGTATCGCCCAGCAGCTCCGGCGGGTCAAAGCTGCCGCCCATCCGCTGCACGTCCGCCATGGCCCGGCCCACCTGCTCGGCGGGCACCTCCAGTCGAAACTCATACCAGGGCTCCAGCAAAATGCTGTCCGCCTGCATCAGGCCCTGACGCACTGCCCGGTAGGTGGCCTGCCGGAAATCGCCGCCCTCTGTATGCTTCAAGTGAGCCCGGCCGGCGGTGAGTGTGATTTTCATATCCGTGATGGGGCTGCCGGTGAGCACGCCCAGATGCTCCTTTTCCTCCAGATGGGTGAGGATCAGCCGCTGCCAGTTCCGGTCCAGCACGTCCTCGCTGCAGATGGAATCAAATTGCAGGCCCGCGCCCCGAGGCAGCGGTTCCAACAGCAGATGCACCTCCGCATAATGGCGCAGCGGCTCAAAATGCCCCACGCCCTCCACCGGGCCGGCAATGGTCTCCTTATACACGATGCTGCCGGGGCCAAAGCCTACGGCCAGACCAAACCGCTCCCAGATCAGCCGCTTGAGCACGTCCAGCTGCACCTCGCCCATCATCTGCAGATGAATCTCACCCAGTCGCTCGTTCCACACGATACGCAGCTGGGGGTCCTCCTCCTGCAGCTGGGTCAGCCGTGGCAGCACAGCGTGGGCGTCGCAGCCCTCGGGCAGCAGCAGACGGCAGCTCTGCACCGGCTGGAGCACCGGGGCCTGACCGGCGGTCTCCTCGCCCAGGCCCTGGCCTGCCCAGGTACGGGTCAGGCCGGTAACGGCGCACACGGTGCCCGCCGGGGCCTGCTCCACCGCCTGGAATTTGGCTCCGGAATACACCCGTAGCTGGTCGGCCTTTTCCTGCCAGGGCTGACCGTCCGGATCTTCACCGGTGAGCAGCGCCTTTACCCGCAGATGGCCGCCGGTGACCTTCAGCCAGGTGAGCCGGCTGCCCTGTTCGTCCCGGGAGATCTTGAACACCCGGGCGGCAAACTCTTCCGCCTCTTTGGGCTGGCGGGTATACTCCTGCAAGGCGGCCAGCAGCTCATCCACCCCTTGCAGCTTCAGCGCCGAGCCAAACAGGCAGGGAAACACCTGCCGCCGGGCCACCATGGCGGTGATCAGCTGCCGGGGCACTTCTCCGTTTTCCAGATAGGCCTCCATGGCCTCTTCGCTCTGCATGGCCAGTGCTTCCGCAAAGGCATCCGGTTCGAGGGAACCATCAAAGGGCACAAAGCCCTCTTCCAGGCGGGCCAGCTGATTCAGCACCGCCTGCCGATCCGCTCCGGCCAGATCCATCTTGTTCACAAACACAAACACCGGCACCCCATAACGGCGCAGCAGCTTCCACACGGTTTCGGTGTGGCTCTGCACGCCGTCGGTGCCGCTTACAACCAAAACCGCATAGTCCAGCACCGAGAGGGTGCGCTCCATCTCGCCGGAAAAATCCACATGGCCGGGGGTATCCAGCAGGGTGATCTGCGCATCGGGCAGGCCGAGCACTGCCTGCTTGGAGAAGATGGTGATGCCCCGCTCCCGCTCCATGGCGTTGGTATCCAGAAAGGCGTCCTTGTGATCCACGCGGCCCAGCTTTTTCAGGCATCCGGCCCGATACAGCAATGCTTCGGACAGGGTGGTTTTACCCGCGTCCACATGGGCCAGCAGACCCGTACAAATTCGTTTCATCTCGTTTTCTCCTGTGATCGTACTGCCTTTTATTGTATCACAGAATGCACGAAAATCCGAGTTTCATTTTGCTTCTTTCCCCTTCAGCGCCGCCGCTGCTGTTCGGACCGGCGCTCCTCCCGGCTGGACACACAGGCCCCCGCATAACACACCAGTGCACTGCCCAGCGCCGCACACAATAATATCAGCAACAGGATTGTTCCCACGGCCTTCCCTCCTTCTTTTTGTGGTGCAAGACCATGCTACCATGCCCATCGTGCCGTTTTTGCTGCATTCTGCCGGATATTTTCCCCTGTTTTCAAACAATTTTTACGTTTTCGATTGTTCCGGATTGACATACAATTCACCAGTCGTTATAATATAGATACTAAACATCATTGTTCACATAGTATACTATTTTCTGTGCATTTTTCCAATCCACACATCAAGGGGATGGATTCATGAAGAACAAACTTTTTGAAAGGGATCTGCAGTTTCGCTCACCGGCGGCACCAAAAAAGCAGATCGGTTTCGCTGTGGTAGCAGCGGAGGCCATTCTGCTGTTTGTTGCCCATTCCATACTGCACTGGAGCGCCAGCAGCCTGACTCTGTTGATTCTCGGCATGGTCTCGGTGCTTTTTATTTTTGAGCTGATTCCCATTGCCATTGCTGCACTGTGCGTTCCCGTGGCACTGTGGTATGCGGAAGTTCTGCCCGCCAGCGACATTTTCTCCGGCTTCTGCGACTCTACCGTGGTTCTGTTCGGCGGAATGTTTGTGGTGGGCGGGGCCATGTTCTCCACCGGAATCGTGAGCATTATCGGCAGCAAAATGGCGCGGATTGCCGGCAAAAACGAGACCACCGCCATGCTGGGTGTGATGCTTCTGAGTGCGGTGCTTTCCTCCATGCTCAGCAACACCGGAACTGTGGCCGTTCTGATGCCCATCTGCCTGGGCTTTTCCAAATCGGTGGGCTGCAGCCGCACCCGCCTGCTTTTGCCGCTGGCCATGGCCTGCAGCCTGGGCGGATTGATCTCGCTGGTGGGTACCCCACCCAACACCACAGTGAACAGCGTGCTTACCGCCGCCGGGCTGGGCAGCTTCGGTTTCTTCGAATTCGCCAAGATCGGCATTCCGCTGACCATCGTTGGCATCATTTATCTGCTTACTCTGGGCCGTGTTTTACTGCCTGCCCGTCCCTTTGAGCCGGACAAGGCCGAAGTGATCCCCTCTCCGGAACATTACAACACCAGAAAGCAGATCATTACGCTGCTGATTTTCATCGGGCTTTTGATTGGCATGGTGCTGAATCTGGCCCCGCTGGCCGTGCTTACCACCATTGCCGCCGTGCTGTGTGTGGTTTGCGGCACCCTGACGGAAAGCGAAGCCTATGGCTCCATCAGCTGGAGCACCCTGTTTCTCTTTGCGGGTATGCTGCCCATGGCTCAGGCATTGGAGGTTTCCGGTGCCGGCGAACAGATTGCGAACGGGGTGGTGCAGCTGCTGGGAAACAACGCCAACCCCTATCTCATTATGTCGGTGCTGTTTCTGCTGACCACCAGCCTGACGCAGTTCATGTCCAATACGGCCTGTGCCGCTCTTCTGGCTCCCATCGGGCTGCACATCGCTTCCAATCTGAGCATCAACCCCAAGAGTGTTCTGATCGTGATTTCGGTGGCCGCCTCCTGCGCGTTGGCCACCCCCATGGGCACCCCGCCCAACACGCTGGTGATGAAGCCGGGCGGATACCGCTTCAACGATTATCTGCGGGTGGGCCTGCCGCTGCTGGTGCTCTGCTATCTGACCACGCTTGTGCTGGTTCCCGTATTCTGGCCCCTGTACACTTGATTCTCCGGGGCATGGAATCCACTCTTTTCTCTGAAACTCCTTTTTCTCTCTTCTCATGGAATAACGCGCCGGCCACAGGGATGACCGGCGCGTTATTCTGTTTTGTGCGATTCATAATCTCCTCTTCGGGCCACCTGCCGCCCTGAAACGTAAAAGCGCCGGAAGCACTTCACAACGGAGTACTTCCGGCGCATTATCTTTTATTCGGCAACGTATTCCATTTCCAGTGGTTCGCCGTTCAGGGTAACCGTTTTCACCTGGGAAAGATCCAGAATCTCGTTGAACATGCTGTTCAGGGTCACATCCTCACCATCGATGGATGTTCCGGCGGAAGAGGCCTCCACCTGGGTACCATCCTGCAGCCAGACGCGAACCTCCGGCATCTCGCCGCCCAGATCCCACAGATCGCCGCTGCCGCGCACGGTAACCGCAACCGGGGAAACGGTCACGCTTTCCACCGTCCAGCCGCCCAGATCCAGCTCCTGCCTGCTCTGCAGCCGTTCCTTCACCTGCTCCAGCCGGAAGGTGGTGGACCAGTTGCCCTGAGTCAGGGAATCATAGGTGGTACCGCTGTAAACCACTTCCATGTCGCTCACATCCTGCCCTTCGGGCAAAAAGAGCACATACTCATTGGTTTCGGTATAATACAGCTCCCGGCTCAGCTCGGTGCGGGGGCCGATGTTCAGCTCCAGCATGGGCAGATCCAGAATCTGGCCCGAGGAATCCTTCAAGCGGAAGCTCAGGCTGTTCACGCCGCCCAGAACACTATCAGTATTGTACTGGATGTGCAGCTGATTGCCGATCTTTGCTGCGGCAGCCACGGTGGCCCAGTCCACACCGTCGATCTTCAGGCCTTCGGCCCAGGGCTCCAGCACAGGCACCTTGCCGGAATCCTTCAGCTGGTCAATCTCCTCCAGTGTAATCTCCGCGTTTTCCGGGTCATCCACGCCCGCCATGCTGCCCATGATCAGGCCCTCTTCCGGGGGCGCATATTCCGCCGCCGGGCCGCTGGCGATCAGCTCGCCCACCGTGTAACCGGTGGATTCGTCGCTCACCCGCTGCTCACCGCTGAGCAGAGAACGGGCGCTCACGGTGATCTTTTCCCCTGCATCGGCGTCGCCGCCCATGCCCTCCAGCCGCAGGATCGCGGTTTCGGTGGTTTCGTCGTAACTCACCACATTGGCGATTGCAATGCCCAGATCATCGCTGATCTGGCAGTCCATCAGGCGCACGGTGTCGCTCACACGGCCCTGCCCGGTGGTATCCTGCAGGCTCAGAAACGCAACGGCCACGCCGCCGTCGTTCACTGCGCCCAGCACCTCCATTCGGATGCCCTGATCCTCGCTCACCTGATTCACCGGCTGCAGAATGGCGATGGTGTCCTCCGAGAGGCCTTTCAGGCTTTCCCGCAGCTCGGGTGCAGCGGCCAGCGTGCCGACGCTCAGAACCATGACTGCGGCAAAGCTTGCCGCCACCGCCAGCACACGGCGCACCGGCCGATGGCGGGGTGCTACGGTCAGGCTTGGCCTGCACTGGGCCAGGATAGCACTCTTTTGGGAAGCATCCAACTGGATGCTTCCCAACTCGCGATCGATCGCGAGGCGGATGGTATCGTCGCAGCGTTTGTCGTCAAAGATCCTCATAGGGCCCTCCCTCCAAACGTTTTTTCAGCAGCTCCCGCGCCCGGTGGAGCCGGATGCTCACCGTGGACTGAGGCGCCCCCAGAATGGCGGCGATCTCGCCCACGCGCAGCTGCTGATAGTAGTGCAGAAGGATGACCTCGCGGTATTTCGGCTTCAGGGCCATGATCTCCTGAATCAGGCGACCCTCTTCCGAACGGGGCTCCTGGCCCGCGGGCAGCTCGGGATACTGATCCACCAGGCTGACCCGGCGTTTCCAGGCGCTGCGCAGGTAATCCTTGCACACATTCACGGTGATCTTCATCACCCAGGCCTTTTCCGCCGCCGGATCCGGAATGGCGGGCCAGGCCCGATAAATTTTTACAAAGGCGTCCTGCACGGCGTCCTGGGCCAGATGCACATCCCCCAGATACATGCAGCAGAGCCGCAGCATTCCATTGCCATATTCATCCACCAGCCGCTCCATCTGCTGCTGGGTGCATGGGGTTTGCGAGGCCACACAATCACGCTCCTTCTTGAGCGCCTTCCATTCTACAAACGATACCTGCGCCCTGAAATATTTCAAAATCTGAAAAAATCTTGCTATTTTCTTAAGAAAACCGATACTTCTTGGTTACAACTTCGAAACATGCCAAAATACACGGCAGCCCCAGCTCTGCACAGTGCAGAGCCGGGGCCCCGAAACCCGGCCACAACCGGGTAATCATGCTGTTATTATAACAGGTTTCTTCTTTTGAGACAAGCTCCTGTTTACACCAGTACCAGCTTTCCGTCCTGTACGTCCAGCTTCACGGTTCCGGTGAGGGTTCCTGCCACAAAACGCTCGGCCAGCGGATCCTCCACCTGCTTGCGGATTACCCGGCGCAGGTCGCGGGCGCCGAACTTCACGCCGCCGCACTCCTTCACCAGCTGCTCCAGAGCAGCGGGGGTGTATTCCAGGGCAAGGCCCTTGTCGGCCATGGGCTGGCGGTATTCGTCCAGCATCAGGCCGACGATGCGGCACAGGCTCTGCTCATTCAGCGGCTTGAAGGCCACGATCTCGTCCACACGGCCCAGGAACTCCGGCCGCAGGAAGTCGCCCAGAGCCTTCATCATCTTGTTCTCGCTGATCTGCTCGGCGCTCTTGTTGAAGCCGGTCTCGCCGGTCTTTTCGGTGCTGCCCGCGTTGCTGGTCATGCAGATGACCGTGTTCTCGAAGTTCACGGTGCGGCCCTGACTGTCGGTAATGCGGCCCTCGTCCAGGATCTGCAGCAGGATGTTCAGCACATCCGGGTGCGCCTTTTCGATCTCGTCGAAGAGCACCACACTGTAAGGCCGGCGGCGCACCTGCTCGGTGAGCTGGCCCGCCTCGTCGTGGCCCACATAGCCCGGAGGGGCGCCGATCAGGCGGCTGACGGTGTGCTTCTCCATGTATTCGCTCATATCAAAGCGGATCAGCGGATCCACCGAGTCGAACAACTGGTTGGCCAGCTGCTTGACCAGCTCGGTCTTGCCCACGCCGGTGGGGCCCACAAACAGGAAGCTGGCCGGGCGGCGACGGCCGGACAGATCTGCCCGGGCACGCTTCATGGCGCGGGCCACTGCGCTCACCGCCTCATCCTGACCGATGATGTGTTTCTTCAGCTCGGTCTCCAGATTCACCAGCTTTGCGAACTCGCTCTCCTGCACCTTCACGGCGGGGATGCCGGTCCACAGCTCGATGACCTTGGCCACGTCCTCCATCTCCACCTGAATGCCGCCGGCCTTCAGCTCCAGCGCGGGCAGCTCTTCCCGCAGGCGGGCCAGATCGGTCTTGATCTGGGCCAGACGGGCGTAGTATTCCTCGGTCTGGCCTTCGCCCTCACCGGACTGCTCCGCCGCCAGCTCCTCGGCCTCCAGCGCAGCGATCTTTTTGTGGGTGTCGGCCAGCTGGCTGATCTCCGGATGGCGCAGGTTGCAGCAGGCACAGGCCTCGTCCAGCAGGTCGATGGCCTTATCCGGCAGGAAACGATCGGAGATATAGCGCTCGCTCAGGTTGACCACCGCGGCCACAATGGGCTGGCTGACCTCCACACCGTGGTGCTTTTCGTAGTATTTCTTGATGCCGCCAATCACCTCGATGGCCTGGGCCAGGCTGGGCTCGCCCACCTTGACCGGCTGGAAGCGGCGCTCCAGCGCCTGATCCTTCTCGATGTATTTGCGGTACTCGGCAAAGGTGGTGGCGCCGATCACCTGAATCTCGCCGCGGCTGAGGGCGGGCTTCAGGATGTTGCCCGCATTCATGGCGCCCTCGCTGTCGCCCGCGCCGGTGATGCTGTGGATCTCGTCGATGAACAGGATCACATTGCCGGCGCTCTTCACCTCGCTGATCAGGCCCTTCACCCGCTGCTCGAACTGGCCGCGGAACTGGGTACCGGCCACAAGACCGGTCAGATCCAGCAGATACAGCTGCTTACCCTTCAGGCAGGAGGGCACCTGATCCCGGGCGATGCGCTGGGCAATGCCCTCAGCGATGGCGGTCTTGCCCACACCGGCCTCACCGATCAGGCAGGGGTTGTTCTTCTGGCGGCGGGCCAGAATCTGGATGGTGCGGTATATCTCCTGCTCGCGGCCGATGATTTCATCCAGCTTGCCGGCCTTTGCCTTGGCGGTCAGGTTCTCGCAGTATTTATCCAGGAACTTATAGCGGGGCTTTTTGCCCTTTTCGTTCTTCTCGCCGTCCTTTTCCTTCTTTTCCTTCGCGCCGAAGCCGAAGGGGAAGGTGGCGCTGCCGCCGGGGGTGAAGCCGTCCTCGTCGCCCTCACCGGAATCGTCGGCATCCGGGTCCTCCTGGCCGCCCATGGGGCCGAAGGGGAACATGCCGTTTTCGCCCGCTTCCTCCATGAAGCTGCTCATGCGCTCTTCCATGTTCTCCAGATCCTGATCCGACACGCCGAACTGCTTCATCAGATCGTCCACCGGCTTGATGCCCAGCTCCCGGGCACAGGTGAGGCAGTAGCCCTCCTGCTTGGGCTGGCCCGCCTCCATGCGCTGCACGAACACAATGGCCGTGCGCTTTTTACAACGTACACAAAGCATATCTCATTTCCCTTCCTTTGGGGTTCCGGGGCAAAAGGCCCGGCTTAATAAAACGGATTGAACTGCCCAAACAGCGAAAAGCCGATGCTTTCGCCCAGCACCTCCTGATTGAGCCAGGGGATGGAGCCGCCGGTGATCACAATAATCGCCCACACGGCGCACAGAATCAGATACAGATCCACCACGCCGGCCAGCAGGCCCATGGCGAAGCCCAGCAGCTTGTTCACGCCGCCCAGAATGGGGATGCGGTTGAAGTTGGTGAGCACCGCCACCACAAAGCCCACAATCACCTTGCACAGCGCGAAGGCCACAAAGAACACCACAATGGCAATGATGGGGGTGAGCAGCGGGGCAATGACCTGCCGCACCACCTGATCCGCCAGCTCCGGGGCGCTGCCGGTAAGCACGCCGCCCGCGGACTGAATGATGCCCGCCTGAATCTCGTCCGGCAGAAAGCCGGCATACTTTTCCACCAGCTGGTCCAGCTGCACCTGGCCGCCGTCGGCCAGAGTCTTTTCAATGCTGGTGGTGAAGTTGTTTTCAAAGAACTGGGTGAACAGCACCGGGGCGATGTTCTGGCTGAAGATGCTCGCGCCCAGCAGGCTGGCAAGATTGCCCGCGAACTGCACCAGCGCGGCCGCGAAGCCCTTGCCTGCATAGCGCAGGGCCACCAGCAGCAGAATCGCCAGCAGGATCAGGTCAAAACCGTTGGCAATGGTCATGGGTCATTTCCTCGTTTTCTCTTGGATTTTGCTTAAGAGGTTATTCCTCTGCGGGCTGGGTCACCAGCGCCGCCTGGCCGCCGCTGAATACCAGCAGATTCTTGGCATTCAGCACCGCCTGGGGCTGGCTGTCGGTGGACATTTCCCACAGATATTCCCCTTCCAGATCGTAGGCGGCAACACCACCGCCCCGTAATACATACGCGCCGGACCGGGTGCACACCACTTTGCTTGCGGGTGCAGGCACCGAAGCGGTGCCCAGCTCCTGACAGTTTGTGTCCAGCAGAATCAGCCGCACCGGAGCGTCGGCCATTTCCGAGCCGATCAGCACGCCAATCGCCCGCTGGCTCACCGACACGCTGAGCAGCGTACCGCTGGGGTAGCTGTAGGTGGCCAGCTGCTCGCCGGTGGTGGTGTCGAACACCGCGATCCGGTTCTGGAACACCACCAGCAGTTTTGTGTTGCTGAGCCAGTGCATCTGCAGCACCGGGCTGGAGCCTGCGTCAATGGTCAGGCCGATGGTGCTGGAATTCAGGTCCAGCAGATGAATCTTCACCGCCAGCTGCCCGTTCGCCGCGCTCAGGCAGGCAGCGGCGAACCGCTTGCCGTTCTGGGAAAAGGCGATCTGCCCGGGCACGCCCTCGGAATCGCTGGGGTACCACTGGTAGATGGGCTGGAAGGTGGAATCGTATACCGTAACCTCAGCCAGATAACGGCTGGAATCGGTGACCACCGCCACCGTTCCGTTGGAGGCCATTTCCGCCAGCAGGATGGGCTGGGTGTAGGTGTTGGTGTAAAGCGTGCGGGTGCGGCTTTCCACCCGCAGCTCATAGCCAGCCCGGTTATACAGCACAAAGCGGGTCTTGCCGCTGCTGATGCACGGGCGGGCGTAGTTGTGTGCGACACTGCGCAGCTGGGCGCCCCGGGCGGAAAAAAACACCAGATCCTGGCTGCCCAGCTCCACAAAGCCACCGCCCAGGCTTTCCACCTGAAGCGGCTCGGCAATGCCGGTCTTGACCGGCCAGCCGCCGCCGGGCTGCAGCCCGATGCGGGCGGATTCCACCACGTCGCTGAGCAGTGCAAGGCCCCGGCCGAAAATGCCGCTGGCATACAAAGCCAGCGCGGCCAGCACCACCAGCGCCAGCGCCGCAGTGCGCAGCCGCCGCAGCCTGCGGCGGCGCTTCAATGCGCTCAGGCGGGTGAGCTTTGCCCCGCCGGGCGTCTGATTGGGTTCCATCTCCATATCCCCGCCCCCTTTCTTGTTGTTCGTCACAGAATGCGGCCGGGTTCCCCCTGGGGTCTGCCCGCCTGCCATGCAGGCAGCTCGGGGTAGTCCACCCAGGCCAGAAACAGGCCCTGGGCCGGCAGGGTGGGGCCTGCCTGGCTGCGATCCCGGCTTTCCAGAATGGCGGGAATCTGCTCCGGGTCCAGCTTGTGCTGGCCCGCCAGAACCATCGTGCCCGCCAGAATCCGCACCATGTTATAAAGGTAGCCGTCCGCGGTGACGGTCACGGTTACCAGATCGCCGGTGCGCTGCACCCGGCATTGGGTGATGGTGCGCACCGTGCTGCCCCGCTGGGCCACCTCGCAGCCGGCGGAGCACAGACTCATGAAATCGTGGCTGCCCACAAACCGGTCCGCCGCCGCCTGCATGGCAGCCTCGTCCAGTCTGCCCGGCAGCCGGTGATGCCAGCCGGCCCCGAAGGGGCTGTCGATGGGGCTGTTCCAGATGCGGTAGCAGTAGGTCTTTGCGTGGGCGGCGTAGCGGGCGTGGAATTCCTCCTCCACCTCCATGGCCCGGTTCACCCGGATGGCTGCCGGCAGCTTCTGATTCAGCGCCAGCGGCAGCTTTTCCATGGGGATGCGGCAGTCCGCCCAGAAGTTCACCGCATAATGCAGTGCGTGGACTCCCGCGTCGGTGCGGGAGCAGCCCTTCACCGGCGGTCGGGTGCCCAGCAGGGCCTCCAGCCCGTCCTGCAATGCCTGGCAGACCGAAAGGCCGTTGTTCTGCACCTGAAAGCCGCAGAAGCCGCTGCCGTCGTAGCTGATGTCCAGCAGGATGTTCATGGTGTTACAGCACCCCCGGCATCACAAAGCGGGTGGCCCACACCAGACCGAAGGTGACGGCGCAGAAGGCCACGGTGCCCCAGTCGTGGGGCTGAAATTTGAGCACCTTCAGGCGGGTACGGCCCTCGCCGCCCCGGTAGCACCGGCACTCCATGGCCATGGCCAGCTCGTCCGCCCGGCGGAAGGCCGAGATGAACAGCGGAATCAGAATGGGCACCATGGCCTTGATCCGGTCCTTGGCGCTGCCGCTGTCCAGCATGGCGCCGCGGGCCTTCTGGGCATTCATGATCTTGTCGGTTTCCTCAATCAGGGTGGGGATGAACCGGAGGGCGATGGTCATCATCATGGCCAGCTCGTGCACCGGCAGGCCCAGCTTTGCAAAGGGCGACAGCAGCCGCTCGATGGCGTCGGTGAGCACGATGGGACTGGTGGTGTAGGTGAGCAGGCCGGTGCCCGCGATCAGGGCCACGATACGCACCGCCATGAAGATGGCGTAGGCGATGCCCTCCTTATAAACCTTGATGACCCAGAAATGAATCAGCGGCTCGCCCTCGCCGCCCATGAAGAACAGGTTCAGAATGGCCGTGAAGGCGATGATGGGAATGATGGGCTTCAGGCTCTTTACGATGATGCGCAGCGGGATCTTTGCCAGCATGTAAAGGCCCGCCAGCAGCACCAGACTGAGCGCAAGGCCCAGGAAATTGTTGATGGTAAACAGCAGCACAATGTAGGCGATGACCAGCAGAATCTTCAGCCGCGGGTCGGTGCGATGCACGATGGAATCGCCCGGGAAGTGCTGCCCGATGGTGATGTCCTTCAGCATGTGGTCTCCTCCCCTTTGGCCTCTTTGCGGGCCTTCGCCTCCAGAATGGTCTTAACCGCCCAGGGCACGGTGTATACGTCCTGAGGCAGATCCAGCCCCATCTGGCGCAGCTTCAGAAAGATCTTGGTCACCTGCGGCACCGAGAGCCCCAGCGCCAGCAGCTCGTCCGCCCGGGCGAACACCTTGTCCACCCGGTCGTACATGGCGATCTTCTTCTGATCCATCACCAGCACCTTATCGGCGTATTTGGCAATGTCCTCCATGGAATGGCTCACCAGCAGCACGGTGGTTCCGGTCTCCTTATGGTAGCGCTTGACCTGGCTGAGGATCATGTCCCGGCCTTCCGGGTCAAGGCCCGCGGCGGGCTCGTCCAGCACCAGCACCCGGGGCTCCATGGCCAGCACGCCCGCAATGGCCACCCGGCGTTTCTGACCGCCGGAAAGCTCGAAGGGGCTGCGCTCCAGATATTCCTCCGGCAGGCCGGTAAAGGCCGCCGCCCGGCGCACCCGCCGGTCGATCTCCTCCTCGCTCAGGCCCATGTTTTTGGGGCCGAAAGCGATGTCTTTATAAATCGTCTCCTCAAACAGCTGGTACTCCGGGTACTGGAACACCAGACCCACCGCAAAGCGAACCTTGCGGATGTCCTGCCCCTTGGCCCAGATATCCTTGCCGTCCAGCAGCACCTGGCCGCTGGTGGGCTTCAGAATGCCGTTGAAGTGGGTGATCAGGGTGGATTTGCCGCTGCCGGTGGACCCGATGATGCCCACGAAGTCGCCCTCCTCCACCGCGAAGCTCACGTCCTCCAGCGCGGTGGTGGCGTCCGGCATGCCGGCGTTGTATATATGAGTCAGATGGCGCGTTTCAATGATGGCTGCCATTGGTTTCACATCCTTACTGCAAAGGGGCGCTAAGCCCCGGAAATGTGCCTCCTGCTTGCAAGATGGCGCTTTCGTCTGTTTTATTCATCCGCCGTTATTTCAGCAGCTCGTAGAGCGCGGCGGCGCACTCGTCCTCGGTGATGATGCCCTCGGGCAGGTCCAGCCCCGCCTTCACCAGCTCGTCCCGCAGCTCGGCGGCCTGGGGCACGTCCAGCCGCAGGGAGCGAACCTTCTCGGTCTGGCTGAACACCTCCTTCGGGGTGCCCTCCATGACCACATGGCCCTCGCTCATCACCAGCACCCGGTCGGCCTGTGCGGCCTCCTCCATATAGTGGGTGATGCTCACCACGGTGATGCCGAAATCCTTGTTCAGATGGTGGATGGTCTCCATCACCTTTTCCCGGCCCCGGGGGTCCAGCATGGCGGTGGCTTCGTCCAGCACCAGGCAGTCCGGCCGCATGGCGATCACGCCTGCGATGGCCACGCGCTGCTTCTGGCCGCCGCTCAGCTTGTGGGGGGCCTTTTCCCGGTGCTTGTAAATGCCGGACATCTGCATGGCCTCGTCGATGCGGGCGCGGATCTCGGCCGGGGGAACGCCCAGGTTCTCCAGCGCGAAGGCCACATCCTCCTCCACCACGGTGGCGACGATCTGGTTGTCCGGGTTCTGGAACACCATGCCCACGGTCTGGCGGATGTCGTACAGGTGGCTTTCATCCCGGGTATCCATGCCCTCCACGGTCACGGTGCCGCTCTCGGGCAGCAGGATGGCGTTGAAATGCTTGGCCAGGGTGGACTTGCCGCAGCCGTTGGCGCCCAGCACCGCCACAAACTCTCCCTTACGGATGGTCATGGATGCGCCATCCACCGCATAAGGGTTTTCCGGGGTGTAGCGAAAGCGCACGTCTTTTGCGGCGATCATCTCGTTCATTTCGGTTTCTCTCCCCTCTCGTTCCGGGCCTGTAAGGTTCAGGCCTCCTGCCAGATGGCGGTGGCCCCGCAGGGCACAACGCCGCCGGTGCTGCTCACCGGCAGGCCGATCTCATCGCAGCTGGTCACGCCGCCGTGCTTGTTGCACAGGATGGTTTTCAGGATATACTCCATCACCGCGGGCGACAGGCCGGTGGTGTAGCTGTTCACCGCCACAAACAGGGGCTGCTCGCTGAGCACGCCCGCGCACAGGGCGATCAGATCATAGATGTTATCCTCCAGCTTCCACACCTCGCCGCCGGGGCCACGGCCATAGCTGGGCGGGTCCATGATGATGGCGTCGTAGGTGTTTCCCCGGCGGATCTCCCGGGCCACAAACTTGGCGCAGTCGTCCACAATCCAGCGGATGGGCTTATCCGCCAGACCGCTGGCCTGTGCATTCTCCCGGGCCCAGGCCACGATGCCCTTGGAGGCATCCACATGGCAGACGCTGGCGCCGGCTGCGGCGCAGGCCAGCGTGGCGCCGCCGGTGTAGCCGAACAGGTTCAGCACCTTGATGGGGCAGCCGGCGGCCTTGATCTTCTCCTCGTACCAGGCCCAGTTCACGGCCTGCTCCGGGAACACGCCGGTGTGCTTGAAGCCGGTGGGGCTGACCACCAGAGTCAGCGGGCCGCAGCCGATCTTCCACTTTTCCGGCAGGCGGCGGCGGTATTCCCACTGGCCGCCGCCCCGCTCGGACCGGTGATACACCGCGTCCGCCTTGGCCCACAGGGGGCTGGTCTCGGGGCTTTTCCACACCACCTGGGGATCCGGGCGCACCAGCAGGGTGCTGCCCCAGCGCTCCAGACGGTTGCCGCAGGTTGCGTCGATGAGTTCATAATCTTGCCAGCTGGTGGCAGGGCGCATACGCAATTCTCCTTTTTCATTCCGGGGAAACCGGTGGTGCTTCGGTGCTCCGGGCGGTTTCCGTATCAGTATAACGTGTATTTATGAAATTTTCTTGGCGGGGTCAGTCGAACATGCTCTGCTGGCCCGGAGCATCCAGCTCTTTGGGCAGCTCCAGCCCCAGATGAACCCATGCCTGCCGGGTGGCGCAGCGGCCCCGGGGGGTACGGGTGAGGAAGCCCATCTGCATCAGATAGGGCTCGCACACATCCTCCAGCGTCACGGCCTCCTCGCCCAGCGCGGCGGCCAGCGTATCCAGACCCACCGGCCCGCCGCCGTACAGCTCGATAATGGCCCGCAGCATGCTCCGGTCCATCTCGTCCAGACCCAGCTCGTCGATGTCCATCCGTTTCAGGGCCAGCCTTGCGGTGGCCTCGTCGATCACGCCGTCCGCCAGAACGGCAGCAAAGTCCCGCACCCGCTTTAACAGCCGGTTGGCCACACGGGGGGTACCACGGCTGCATTTGGCCAGCTCACGGGCCCCTTCCGGGGTGCAGGGCTGGCCCAGAATGCCCGCCGAACGCTGAATGATGCCGCTCAGCTCGTCCGGGCTGTACAGCTCCAGCTTGAGCAGCACGCCGAACCGGTCCCGCAACGGGCCGGTAATCTGGCCCGCACGGGTGGTGGCGCCGATCAGGGTGAACCGGGGCAGGTTGATGCGGATGCTCTGGGCGCTGGGGCCCTTGCCGATCATGATGTCCAGCGCATAGTCCTCCAGCGCGGGATACAGAACCTCCTCCACCTGACGGGACAGGCGATGGATTTCGTCGATGAAGAGCACGTCGCCCTCCTGCAGGTTGGTGAGCAGGGCCGCCAGATCGCCGGGCTTCTCGATGGCCGGGCCGCTGGTGATGCGGATCTGCACCCCCATCTCCTGAGCCACGATGCCCGCCAGCGTGGTCTTGCCCAGACCCGGAGGGCCGTAAAGCAGGATGTGGTCCATGGGCTCGCCCCGGCGCTTGGCGGCTTCCAGATAGATGCACAGGTTTTCCTTTACCTTTTCCTGACCCACATACTCGTCCAGAGTTTTGGGCCGCAGGCTGATCTCTTCGCTTTCGCCCTGATTCATCTCCGGGCTGACCAGCCGTGTGCCGAATTCGTATTCTTCCACAGGTTACCTTCCTTTCGCCATGCCGCGCAGCGCCAGCTTGATGAGTTCCTCCACCGGCAGGGAGGGGTCGGCCTTGGCCACTGCCTGGGCCGCCTCACTGGGGCTGTAGCCCAGACTGGTGAGGGCCGCGATGGCCTGGCTCAGGTTGCCCGCCGGTGCTCCGCCGCCGCTCACATCGCCCAGCGTGATGCCCTCGGCCAGGCCCTTGCCCACCTTGTCCTTCAGTTCCAGCGCAATGCGCTGGGCCAGCTTGGGGCCCACGCCGTTGGCGGCGGTGAAGGCCTTGTGATCCCCGGCCGAGATGGCCAGTGTGATCCGCTCGGGGGTCATCACGTTCAGAATCGCCAGCCCCACCTTGGGGCCCACGCCGGACACGGCGGTGAGCATCTTGAAGCAGGCCTGCTGCTCCTCGGTGGCAAAACCGAAGAGGGTCACGTCGTTTTCGGTGATATTCATATAGGTATAAAGGGTGACCTCATGGCCGATGGCCGGCAGCGCCGACGACACCGACGCGGGCACCTGCACAAGATAGCCCACTCCCGCGCAGGAAATAACCACCATGTCCAGGGTCTTTTTCAAAAGTTTTCCGGTCAGACAATAAATCATCGGGAACCTCCTGTTGCTTTCTCAACACTTCGGTCAGCGCAGCGGCGTGCCCATCAGGCGGCTGCGGCTGCAATGGCAATGGGCGATGGCCATGCCCAGTGCGTCGGCGGTATCGTCCGGCTTTGGCACCTTTTCCAGCTTGAGCATCATGCGGGTCATCTCCTGCACCTGCTTTTTCACCGCCTTGCCGTAGCCGGTCACCGCCTGCTTCACCTGCATGGGGGTGTATTCAAAGATGGGAATGCCGCACTTGGCCGCCGCCAGCAGAATCACGCCTCTGGCCTCGGCCACGCCGATCACCGTGGTCTGGTTGTGCTGATAAAACAGCTGCTCGATGCTCAGCGCCTCGGGCTTGTAGGTGGTCATCACATCCAACACACCCTCATACACCTTGTCCAGCCGCTGTTCAAAGGGCACGCCCGCCTCGGTCGTAACCGCGCCAAACGCCACCGGTGTGAACCGGTTGCCCACATATTCCACCACGCCCCAGCCCACGATTGCATAGCCGGGGTCGATGCCCAATACTCGCATAGATGCACCTCTCCATATTAACCGATATAGTATACTATATTTTTTATAAAATAGCAAATACCGGCGGAATCGTTCTCCTGCCGGGCAAAAAGAGGGCAGCAGCTCCCGGTGAGCCCTGCTCTCTTTTTCTGTTTTCCGGGCGAGAAAACGCAGCAGTTTCCTCGCCCCGGTTCAATCTGACAGATTTTTCGTTTTTATTTCATACTGTTTTCATAGTATTGATGTATCATAACGGGTCGTTGTACGGCGTTGCCCCGCTTCCAACGGCACACAAAACAAAAAAACAGGACGCTCGACTGAGCGCCCTGTGTGGTGGACGGTAAGGAACTCGGTACGGCCCCGCGCCGCTCGGCTTTCCGGCCTTCGCGGCAGCCCGCCGGAAAACCTGCCACCGGCAGATTTTCTGTTCGGGGTCACCCTTCCGGGATTCGAGTTCCTGCCACTTTTCAAATTCTATAAAACAAAAAACAGGACGCTCGATTGAGCGCCCTGTGTGGTGGACGGTAAGGAACTCGAATCCCTGACCCTCTGCACGTCAAGCAGATGCTCTACCAGCTGAGCTAACCGTCCATGTCCTTTCGGCTTGATTATTATATCGAATCTTTTTTCAAATTGCAAGCATTTTTTCGAAAAAATTTTTTCTTTTTTCATTTTTCCCGTTCCGGCGCTTTTCTGCCGGCTTTTCTTATCCGCAGCAGATACACGCTGCCCCATGGAAAGGAGCACCGATATGAATTCCCCTTCCCTTTCTTCCCGGCATCCCACCGCCCTCCGGCTGCGCCGGCTTTGCCCCGTTCTTGCCGCTGCACTGGTGCCTGTGGTGCTGCTGACCGGGCTGTATGCCGCCCGGGGCGTGGCCCCCTTCGGGCCGAACAGCCTGTTCTTCGGAGACATGGACGGCCAGTATTCCCATTTTCTGGCCGACTTTTCCGAGCTGTTCGGCCGGGGGCTGTTTTACACCTGGCACAAGGCTCTGGGCGGCGAGGCCCTCAGCTGGGCCGCCTACTATCTGTTCAGCCCTTTTAATTTTCTGGTTCTTTTGTTCCCCACCGCCCAGATGCCCACCGCCGTGACCCTGCTCACCCTGGCCAAGGCGGGCTGCGCCGGGCTTTCGATGAATCTGTTTCTGCGCCGCCGGGTGGGCGGATGGCTCCCGGTTCCGCTCAGCTGGGCCTGGGCGCTGAGCGGTTACCTGCTGGGCTTTTCCCAGAACATCATGTGGATGGACGCTCTGATTGCTCTGCCGCTGATTGCCTGGGGCATCCGGCGTATTCTGGACGGCCGTTCCCCCTGGCTGTACCTGCTGAGCCTTGCGGCGGGAATCTTCTGCTGCTATTACATCGGCTGGATGCTCTGCCTGTATTCCCTGCTCTATTTTCTCTTCGGGCTTGCCGGGGGCAGCGCGGCCGGGCACAAAGGGCGGGCCGCCGGGCGGTTTGCGCTGGCCAGCCTGCTGGCAGGCGGGCTGAATGCCTGGATGCTGCTGCCGGTGGCAAAGGCTCTGGGGCAGGGCAAGGCCCAGGCGGCCATGGAATGGGGCTTTTCCACCAATTTCTCCTTTCCACAGCTGCTGGGCCAGCTGTTCGCGGGGGCCTACCCCGCCGGGCAGGATACCAACACGCTGCCGCTTATCTTTTGCGGCACCCTTCCTCTGGTGCTGGCGGCACTGTTTTTTCTTCGCCCCGGCCCGCTGCGCCCGAAGCTGGCGGGCGGCGGGCTTGTGGTCTGTCTGCTGTGCAGCTTCTGGCTGCGCACGCCGGATCTTGCGTGGCATGGCTTCCAGAGCCCCAGCTGGTTCAATTACCGTTACAGCTTTCTGTTTATCTTCACCCTGCTGGAGCTGGCCGCGCTGGGCGGCAAGGGGCTTGCGGAGCATCTGTCCGCCATCCGCCGATGGGCTGCGCCCGGCCTGGTTGCGCTGCTGCTGGCCGCGGGCTGGTGGCTGGAACTGGTTCCCGGCTGGGCAGCGGCACTTGCTCTGTGCTGTCTGGCGGCTGCCGCGCTGCTGCTCACAATACCCCGGCGGCGGGCAGCGGCGCTGCTGGCTGCACTCTGCCTTGCGGCGGAGCTTGCGGCCAACGGCTGGGCCGCACTGGAAGCCTTTGAGCCATTTCCATCCACCCTGCCTCAGCTGACGGAGCAGTGGCAGGCCACCGTGGACGAATACAGCGGGCAGGATCCCTCGGCCCGGATGCAGCTGGCCGAGGGCGGGCAGAACACGCCCTTTTTGCTGAACTACAACGGTCTGAGCCACTACAGCAGCAGCTATTCCGAAGCGACCTATGAACTGATGCGTGCTCTGGGCTGCAGCGGCACCAGCGGCTGGATGAGCTGGGCCGACGGTCTGACCCAGAGCACCGCCAGTCTGCTGGGCCTGCGCTGGCAGCTGGGCGGCACAGCCTCCGGCCAATGGCAGCAGCTGGGCGATGTGTGGGAAAATCCCTGCGCCCTGCCGCTGGTCACCGCGGCGGCAGGCACAGACAGTGCACGGCTTGCACTGGACCGGCCTTTCGACAACCTGAATCAGGTCTACAACACCCTGTTGGGTGAGGATGCCGCCATTCTGCATTCCATTGAGGCAGAACCTTCCGTTCAGGGGATGGAAGCCGGGGCGGACGGGCTGCACTACACCGTGACCGGCGAAAACGCCGCCCTGTGTTTTTCTCTCACCGCCCCGGTCTCCGGCGTGCTGTATGCCAGCTTTCCGGTGTACGACCAGTACTGCGGAGCCGATGTCTTTGTGGACGGCGAAGCGGCGGGTCAGACCCTTTTGCAGCAGAGCAACGGCACCCTTTGCCTGGGTTCGGTTCAGGCGGGCCAGACGGTCACCGTGGAACTGCGCCCGCAGGCGGACACGCTTTCTCCGGGCGGCTGGAGTTTCGCCGTGGAGGACAGCCGGACACTGGCCGATGCCTGCGCCCGCCTGCAGCAGCAGGGACTTCAGGTGGAGACCTTTGCCCCCGGCCTTGTGCGCGGAACCATTCAGGTACCCCAGGGCTGCACCACCCTGTTCACCAGCATTCCCGCCGAGCCCGGCTGGCAGGTGCTGGTGGACGGTGAGCCGGTATCCACCGGCACAGGCTGGGGCGCACTGCTCACCACGCAGATCACCCCCGGCGAGCATCAGGTCACCCTTCGCTTCACCCCCGCCGGGCTGAAGGCCGGCACGGCAGTCAGCCTGTGCAGTGTGGGGGCTGCAGCAGCCTGGCTGGCAGCGCGCCGCCTTGGTCATACAGCCCAGAAAGCCCGGCCCCGCAGCCAAAAACCCTTGTGACAACGCCCAATGCTGTTAAAAATCATTTGTATATTCTTGACAAACCTTTTTTCCTGCTTTAGTATAGGTAAGGTTACGAATAGATGTAATTATATAAGAAGCGATCCAACTTAGCGATCCAATTCAGAAAGGATAACAATATGGAACGTAAAGATTTGCGCAACATTGCCATCATCGCCCACGTTGACCATGGTAAAACCACCCTGGTGGACCAGATGCTGAAGCAGAGCGGCGCGTTTCGTGAAAATCAGCAGGTGGCCGAGCGCGTGATGGACTCCGGCGACATCGAGCGGGAGCGCGGCATCACCATTCTGGCCAAGAACTGCTCCACCGTGTACAACGGTGTGAAGATCAACATCGTGGACACCCCGGGCCACGCCGACTTCGGCGGCGAGGTGGAGCGTGTTCTGAAGATGGTCAACGGCGTGCTGCTGCTGGTGGACGCCGCCGAGGGCTGCATGCCCCAGACCCGTTTCGTGCTGCAGAAGGCCCTGCAGCAGAACCTGAACCTGGTCATCGCCGTGAACAAGATCGACCGGCCTGACGCCCGCATCAAGGAAGTCATCGACGAAGTGCTGCTGCTGCTCATGGATCTGGGCGCCACCGACGAGCAGCTGGACAGCCCCATGGTGTTCTGCTCCGGCCGCGCCGGTACCGCCAGCTACAGCCCGGACGTGCCCGGCACCGACCTGAAGCCCCTGTTCGACACCATTCTGGAATACGTGAAGGGCCCCGAGGGCGACCCGGACGCTCCCTTCCAGATGCTGTGCTCCAGCGTGGACTACAACGAGTTCGTGGGCCGCATCGGCATCGGCCGCATCCAGAACGGCCGCATGAAGGTTGGTCAGGACGTGCAGGTTTGCGACTGGCACGACCCCAGCGTTTCCATCAAGGGCCGCATCACCAAGCTGTACGAGTTCAAGGCCAATGGCCGTGAGCCCGCCGAGGAAGCCTCTGCCGGCGATATTGTCGCCTTCTCCGGCATCACCGATGTGACCATCGGCAACACCCTGTGCGATCCCGCCAACGCGGAGCCCCTGCCCTTCGTGAAGATCAACGATCCCACCGTGGAGATGACCTTCGCCGTAAACGACAGCCCCTTCGCCGGCCGCGAAGGCAAGTTCGTGACCAGCCGCCAGATCCGCGACCGCCTGCAGCGCGAGCTGCTGAAGGACGTGGCCCTGAAGGTTGAGGACTCTGCCACCAGCGATTCCTTCCGCGTGATGGGCCGTGGCGAGATGCACCTGTCCATCCTGATCGAAACCATGCGCCGCGAAGGCTACGAGCTGCAGGTCAGCCCCCCGAAGGTTCTGACCCACGAGGAGAACGGCCAGCTGATGGAGCCCTTCGAGCGCGTTGTCATCGACACCCCCACCGAGTACCAGGGCGCGGTTATGACCGCTCTGGGCTCCCGCAAGGCCATCCTGCAGCAGATGGAGCCCATCGGCACCCGCGTGCGTCTGGAGTTCCGCATGCCCAGCCGCGGCCTGTTCGGCTACCGCAGCCAGTTCCTCACTGATACCCACGGCGAAGGCATCCTGAACACCATTTTTGACGGCTACGACGCCTGGTGCGGCGACATCACCTGCCGCAGCACCGGCAGCCTGGTGAGCTTCGAGACCGGCGACGCCGTGACCTACGGCCTGTTCAACGCCCAGCAGCGCGGCACCCTGATCGTGACCCCGGGCGAGAAGGTCTACGAGGGCATGGTCATCGGTTATACCCCCACCGGCGAGGACATCAGCGTGAACGTCTGCAAGACCAAGCACCTGACCAACACCCGTGCTTCCGGTTCCGACGACGCCCTGCGTCTGGTTCCCGTTTCCAAGTTCAGCCTGGAAGCCTGCCTGGAGTTCCTGGCTCCCGACGAGCTGCTGGAGGTTACCCCCGAGAACCTGCGCATCCGCAAGCGCATCCTGAACCACGACATGCGCATGAAGCAGCTGAAGGGCAAGAAGAACGGCTAAGCCGCTCCCCTTCTCTGAATCGAGCATCCACCCCTGTGCCACCCGGCACAGGGGCTTTTTGTATTCTTCCCGTTGACAAGCCCCCTGCCCCGCTTTATGATGAAAACAGAATTCAATGCAACGGAGGGCTCTTTGCCATGGAAGAACTGTTTGGAACCAAAAAACTGGGGTTCGGCTGCATGCGCCTGCCCCTTACCGGCCCCGCCGCCGACCCGACCAGTCAGCTGGATTTTGAAAAGACCTGCCGCATGGTGGACGATTTTCTGGCAGCAGGCTTCTGCTATTTCGACACCGCCCACGGCTATCTGAACGGAAAAAGCGAAGTTGCCGTTCGCCAGTGCCTGACCAGCCGCTACCCCCGGGAGCGTTACCTGCTGGCAGACAAACTGTCCAACAGCTTTTTCAACAGCGAGGAGGAGATCCGCCCCCTGTTCTTTTCCCAGCTGGAGGCCTGCGGGGTGGAATACTTCGATTTCTACCTGATGCACGCCATGAACGCCAACTACTACCCCAAATACTGCGCCTGCAACGCCTTCGCCGTGGCCCGGCAGCTGAAGGAGGAAGGGTACATCCGGCACATCGGCATCTCCTTCCACGACAAGCCCGCCCTGCTGGAGCAGATTCTCACCGAGCAGCCGGACATTGAGATGGTGCAGATTCAGTTCAACTACGCCGACTACGACAGCCCCAGTGTGGAAAGCCGGGTACTGTATGAGATCTGCCGCCGCTTTCAAAAACCCGTGATCGTGATGGAGCCGGTGCGGGGCGGCGCACTGGCCAACCTGCCTCCGCAGGCAGCCGAGAGCTTTGCCGGCATGGACGGCAGCCCCGCCGGCTATGCCCTGCGCTTTGCCGCCAGCTTTGCGGGCGTGGGCATGGTGCTCAGCGGCATGAGCGATCCGGCCCAGATGGAGGAAAATCTGGGCCTGTTCCGGAACTTCCGGGCCCTTTCGCCCCGGGAATGGCAGGCGGTGAACGGCGCCCGGGCGGCGCTGGCCGGGCTGAAGAGCATCGGCTGCACCGGCTGCCGCTACTGCGTGGACGGCTGCCCCAAGGCCATTGCCATCCCCGAGCTGTTTGCCTGCGCCAACAGCCGGAACCTGTTCAACGACATGGGCGCCGCCACCTATTACGGCGTATGCACCCGTGGCGGCCACGGCAAAGCGGCGGACTGCATCGGCTGCGGCCAGTGCGAAGCCGCCTGCCCCCAGCATCTGCCCATCCGCCAGCTGCTGGCCCAGGTGAGCGCCCAGTTCGACACCCCCGCCGAATGATATTGGAAAGCAAACCAAAAAGCGCGTGCTCCCATTCCAGCGGAAGGGAGCCCGCGCTCTTTTTCTTTTTGCTCCGATCAGCAGGTCAGCGCCGCCTGTCGGCTGCCTGCCCTGCGGGTGCGCACCAGCTGCCAGACCGCTGCCGCGGCCAGCGCCAGCGTACTGAGGCCGCTCACCCAGTCCGACACGTGCTGCAGCGTGGTGCCGGTGTAGCTCACCCGCACCTGACCCGCCGGGGCATTCTCCGGCATGGTCAGCTCCACCCGGCCGCCGCCGTCCTTGTGCAGCTCCAGCTGGATGGGTTCGCTGCCGTCCGCCGGGGTGAGGGTGGCAGAATAGCCCTTGTACCACAGCTTGGGGATACCGTAGGGGCCGGATACCTGGCCGTCAAAGTCAAACACAAAGTCGCCATTCGGCAGATAATTGCCGGTGTAAACGCCGGAGGTGTTGCTGTACTGAGCGCCCGGCTCAAAGGCGAAGGCTTTGGCATCCACCCCGGCGGGCACCCACTCGGCACCCACCAGATAGAAGGTTTCGCCCCGCTGGCTGGTGAAGTAGTTGGAGGGGTAGTTCACCTGCTCGGGGAACTGGGTGGCGCTGACTGCCAGATCCGCCGCCCCCACCGCGAAGGCCGCCGCCAGCACCAGCACCCGGGCCCGGCGGGAGTCAAGGCCCGCCAGCAGCAGGGTAAGCGCCAGGCACACCGCCAGCTGACCGAAGGCGTTGAGCCGCCAGGGGAACTGGATGCTGTTGAGAAGGGTATCGTCCAGCATGCTCCAGGGCACGAAGGGCAGCACCAGAACCGTGAGCACCACGCCCACCGCCAGAAAAACCCCGGCAGCCCGGCGTGCACCGCTGCGCCGCCCCAGCGGGCTCAGCAGCAGAGCCGCCACAACCAGAATGCCCACCATGCCGGTGAGGCCAAGGCCCATGTAATTGTTCGGGGTAAACAGCCCGGCCAGATTCACCGTGTTCCAGGAAACCTGGGTCAGGGGCTGCTCGGTGACGGCGAACTTGTCGCTGGCAAACTGCTCCAGCATGGGCAGCCAGTAATAGCAGCTTACCAGAAGGCAGGCCCCCGCAGCGCCCAGACCGCTCAGAATCGCCCGGCGGTTCAGCACCCGGGGCAGCCGCACCAGCACCCACACAATGGCCAGCAGCCCCGCCAGTGCCAGACTCACCGTATGGCTGAGCACAAGGCCGGTGAAGCCCAGCCAGAGCACCCAGGGGCGTTTGGCCCCCTCCTCGGTCAGATCCCACAGGCCCCAGACCACCAGCGGCAGGAACACCATGGCCTGCACCTCGCCCACCGCGCTGCGGATGTAAAGGTTGGTAAAGTGATAGTGCCACAGGCCATACAGCACCATCAATAAACAGCCGCCGAAGTGCTTTTTGGTGATGGCGCGCCCGGCAAAATAGCTGGTGACGCACTGAGCCGCCACACAGCACAGCATCAAAAATTTGAAGGCCAGCTCCGGCCCAAGGCCCGCCACCCGGGCCAGCGCCGCCGGATACAGAAACAGATCCGGATAGAACAGGCCGCTGGCGTAGCCGTAGCCGCCCAGCATCAGCGAATAGATGCGCACCGGCAGGCTGGAATGCCCGCCCAGCGCAGCGGCCAGCCCCTCCAGCCGCAGAATGTGGAACACGCTGTCGTGCCCGGCCACCAGATCCCGGCTGGCAAAGGGCAGCGCGCAAAGCAGCAGCACCAGCCCGGCGCAGGCAAGGCCGGTGGCAAGCTCGTATCGAATGGTTTTGGTTCGCATGGATCGTTTCCGCCTTTTTCTACAATTTATGCGTCCGTTCTATTATAGCACACAGCGGCGGGAATTTCCGCCCCAAAAGTTGGCATGGGCGCAAAAATGCCCCGGCGGGCCGGAAGCTGGCAACCCGCCGGGGCATTGCGCGTTTTATATGATTATTTCATCTGGGTGTATTTCGGGGGCTGGTTTGCGCCGTCTGTTCCGGGCTGCTTTTGTGCGGAAGGCCGGGGATGCTTTTTCGCCGCCCGCCGGGCCAGCAGAACCACCACGACAATCACCACAGCCGCCACCACCAGGAAGGGCAGCAGGTAGATCAGCCCGATCACCAGCTCCTGCACCACCGCCACAAAGCCGTTCCAGCTGCCCCGGAAGGCGGAGCCCACCCGGCTGGCAAAGCCGGGGCTCTGGGGGGTGAGCTCGGTGACCTCGTCCAGATAGACCTCCACCGTGCTGTATGCGATCTGGTCCTTCAGAACGTTCATCTGGCCGGTGTAGCTTTCGATCTCGTACTGCACCCGGGTGCGCTGGTTCTCGATGGCCAGAAGATCCTCCAGATTTTCTGCCTTGGCGGCCAGCTCATCCAGCCGCTGGCGCTGCTGCTCCAGGCTGGCCAGCCGAGCCTCCAGATCCACATATTCGGCGGTCACGTCCTGGGTGGACTCGCTGCGCCGGGTAAGGTTGGCAGCCTGCCCCGCCGCGTTCAGAAATTCGCTGTAATGCTCCGCCGGCACGCGCAGGGTATAATACACGCTGCGGTCGCCCCGCTCGGCGCTGCCGCTGGTCTCGCTGCTCTGCACATAGGCCCCCGCCTGACTGGCCGCTTCCAGCAGGTCGGCGCTGGCCTGATCGTATTGTTTTGTCTCCAGCCAGATGGTGGCGTTGTAGATGATCTTGCGGCTGTCCTGCGGGGTGAGCGCGCCGGAACCCAGGCTGGTCTGGTCGCCGGTTCCGTTGGCGGCGTCTGCCACCGCACCGGCTTCCCCGCTGCCCTGTGCGATCTCCTGCACGGCAGCGGTGCTGGTGGCCGTTGCGCCGGATGCTCCCCCGCACCCGGTGAACAGGCCGGTGAAAAGGGCGGCGGCAAGCGCCGCGGCGATCCATTTCTTCCTGTGCTTCATCTGTGTTCCCTCCTTGTTTTTTGGCAAAACCACCAACTTTTCCATGCAAAGAATGTTGCCTGTCTGACCCTTATACGAAATTGCCGGGGGGATTATTGCAGCGCTTCTATAAATAAGATACAATAAAAGGCGTTGTGTCACAAGGGGGCGAACGGGTGCCCCGCTTTTTGAAGAAGGAAGTGTATTTTTGATGGGTATGAATTTTCTGGTGGGGCAGAGCGGCGGCCCCACCGCGGTGATCAATTCCAGCCTGGCGGGCGTGTATGAAACCGCTCGTGCCTGCGGCGCCGGGCGCATTTACGGCATGCACTACGGCATCGAGGGCCTGCTGGCGGAAAAGCTGCTGGATCTGGACCAGCTGCTGGGCAGCGCGCTGAACATCGAGCTGCTCAAGCGCACCCCCTCCTCCTATCTGGGCAGCTGCCGGTACAAGCTGCCCACCCCCGAGCAGAACGAAAGTGTATACCAGACGCTGTTCCGCCTGTTCGAGCGTTACCAGATTGACGCGGTGCTCTACATCGGCGGCAACGACAGCATGGACACCATTGCCAAGCTGGCCGCCTACGGCAGCCGCATCGGCAGCCCCATCCGGTTCATCGGTGTGCCCAAGACCATCGACAACGACCTGATGCTCACCGACCACACCCCCGGCTTTGGCAGCGCGGCCAAGTACATCGCCACCGTGATGAAGGAGATCATCCGGGATTCCAACGTGTACGACCTGAAGAGCGTGACCGTGACCGAGATCATGGGCCGCCACGCGGGCTGGCTGGCAGCCTCCGCCAGCCTTTCCAAGGGCGCGGACTGCGACGGCCCGGACCTGATCCTGCTGCCGGAGGTCCCCTTCAGCGAGGAGCTGTTCCTGCGCCGCGTGGATGAGCTGCGCAGGGAGAAAAACAACATCGTGATTGCTGCCAGCGAGGGTGTGCGCCGCAAGGACGGCACCTTCCTGTGTGATCTGGCAGGCGGCGACGGTGCGGTGGACGCCTTCGGCCACAAGGTCACCCTGTCCGGCACCAGCCGGTATCTGGAGGGCCTGATCCGCCATCATCTGGGCTGCAAGACCCGGGCCATCGAGCTGTCCACCCTGCAGCGGTGCGCCAGCCACCTGACCAGCCGCATCGACGTGAATGAGGCCTATCAGGTGGGCGGCATGGCCGTGCAGGCCGCCGTTCAGGGCCAGACCGGCCGGATGAGCGCGCTGGTTCGCCGTCAGGACGCTCCCTATGTGGCGGACTGCGAGACCGTGGACGTGCAGGCCGTGGCCAACAAGGAAAAGGCCATCCCCGCCAGCTGGATTGCTTCGGACGGCATGCAGGTGAACGGTTCCTTCGAGGCTTATGCCCGGCCCCTGATTCAGGGCGAGCAGATCCCCATCTATGTGAGCGGCGTACCCCTGCACACCCGGCTGTAAGCAGCCTTTCCCCCAAACCACAAAACACCCCCAACCGGCCGGTTGGGGGTGTTTTTCTGTTGAGTGTAAAGCAACCACCAGCTACGCTGGTGCGAATTACTTGCTTTAGCATTTAGTTTGCGAGCGAAGCGAGATGACAAACTAATTGCCTACCATATAGAGAGAAAATATGGTTTTGGGATTTTGCTCGTTTACGAGCCGTAGGGCAAGAAATGCAGATGGCAGAATTTTTCGTGGCCCCTTAAGGGGCTTTGCTAGTATAATGCCCTTATAGGGCTTACTCAAACCACCGGCTAAGCCGGTGGTTTTGATTTTGCTTTGTCTGCGCGGCTCACAGCCTGCGCAGGGCTACGGTGCTGCCGCCGGGGGTCTTGGTGACCACCAGCTGATTCTCGATGCGGCTTTTCAGCTCCGGCACATGGCTGATGATGCCCACCATCCGCCGGCCCTGCACCAGACTGTGCAGGGTGGCCACCGCCTGCTCCAGACTTTCGGCATCCAGTGTGCCGAAGCCCTCGTCCACAAACAGCACGTCCAGCTCCACGCCGCCGGCATAGTTCTGGATCACGTCGGACAGGCCCAGCGCCAGTGCCAGCGCCGCCTGGAAGGTCTCTCCGCCGGAAAGGCTGCCCACGCTGCGCAGCTTGCCGGTGTAGTTGTCCAGCACATCCAGATCCAGCGCCGCCTGGGTTTCGGCGGCGGTCATCTGGTGGCATTCCAGCTGATAGCGCCCGCCGGTCATGGCAAACAGCCGCTGGTTGGCCGCTTCCACCGCATCCGCAAAATAGGTGGCCAGCACATACTGCTCAAACTTCTGCTTGCCCAGCCCGCCGGACAGCTTGCCGTTGGCGGTGGCGTCCAGCTGCTGAATCAGCTGCTGACGCTGCTGGGCCTTTTCCAGTCGCCGACCCGCGGTGCGCACGTCCGCCATGGTGCTCCGGTTGGCGTTCAGCCGCCCGGTTATGCGGGTTCGGGCATCGTTCAGGGCCTTCCGCCGCTGCTCCTGCTCTTCCATCGCCTGTTCCAGCTGCCCGGGCACGCAGCCGGGGGCCGGGGCGCTTTGTTGCTGCTCGCGTAGCTGGTGATACAGAGCTTCGGTCTCCTGCCGGGCTCTGCGTGCCTGCTCCAGCTCCGTGCGCAGCCGGTCGATTTTCTCTTCGGTGTGCCGTGCGGCGGCAAAGGCATCCGCGTCCATTCCGCTTTCCGCCAACGCCTGCTCCCACCGCCCGGCAGCCTGCCGGGCCTCGTCGGCCGACTGCTTACGGGTGTTCTGCCGTTCCTTTTGCAGGCTTTCGGCAGCGGCCAGCAGCTGCTGGTATTCCTCCAGCGCCTGCTGTGTCTGCCTGATGCTCTCATCCAGCTGCTTTTGCTGCTGCTCCAGTGCGGAAAGAGTCGCTTCCGCCTCGGCCCGGCTGGCCTGGGGCAGGGTGGCCTGCAATTCGGCCACCCGCTGCGCGGTCGAATCCCGCCGGGCGGCGGCTTTCGCCTGCTGCTCCCGCAGTTCGCTGCGCTGCCGGCGGGTCGCTTCCAGTGCTTCCCGGTCGCCGGCCAGCTGATTGACCGCCGCACCGGCGGCTTCCACCGCCGCCTGCCGCTGCTGACCCAGAGCCTCGGCCTGTTCCAGCAGCTGATCCAGTCGGCCATCCCAGTCCAGCACCAGCCGGGAAAGGGCCTTCACATCCTCCGGCGGGGGCAGCTCCTGCTCCAGCTCCGCCAGCGCCTGCCGGGCAAGCCGGATGTACTGCTCCCGGGCGCTGCCCGCCTGCGCCGTGAGGGTGCTGCTGGTTTGCAGCGCGTCGTTATAGGCTGTGCGGGCGGTTTCCATGGCGGCGGCCAGCGCTTCCAGCTGTTCCTTGTCCGGTGCGCCGACCACGCCCCGTGCCGGGCTGGGATGATGCACACTGCCGCACACCGGGCAGGGCTGGCCCGGGGTGAGCTCTCTGGCCAGCAGTCCCGCCTGATCCCGGCGGTAGAGCTGATCCGCGCTCATGTAAGCCTGCTGGGCCCCGTCCAGTGCATCGTTTGCCTGCTGCAGCGTCTGGCGGGCGGCCTGCTCCTGCTTTTGCAGCTTCACCAGCTCCTGCATCTGCCGGCGCACCTCCGCCAGCGTTTTCCGGGCCTGCTGCCAGCGTTCCAGCTCCTTTTGCGCCGTCTGGGCGGCGGCAAGGGCGGCGGGCAGACTGTCCGCCAGCGCCTGTGTTTTTTCCAGCGCGGCCGCCTGCTGTTTCTCCAGCGTCTGGGCCCGCTGCTGCGCTGTTTGCAGCCGCTCCAGCTCCTGCTCGCAAGCCATCTGCTCCGCCTTCGCCTGCTCCAGCCGGTCGTACTGCTGAAGGGCTTCGGCCTGCCGCTCCAGCTGAACGGTCAGCCGGGCGGCGGTCTGCTGGTCTGCATTCAGCTGTTCCCGGGCCTGCGCCCACCGGGGCCCCTGGGCATTCAGCTGCGCCAGCCGGTCGCTCGCCTGCTCATACAGCCGGTCGGCCTGCTGCGCCGCCAGCCGGGCTTTTTCGCTGCCGTCCCACACCGGGGCCAGCCGGGCGGCGGTTTCCCACTGCTTCAGCCGGGCCTGCGCTGCCAGCTGTTCAGGCTCGGCGGCGCGCTGCTCCGCCAGCCGCTTTTCCAGCTCCGCCAGCTGCTGCTGACGGCGGGCAGCTTCCCGGGCGCTTTGCAGCAGACCGGCGCTCTGCTTGATGGTCTCGTCCAGCCCGGCAATCTGTTCATCCAGCCCGGCCAGCTCGCTTTCGTCCATTTGACAGATGTGCTCCGCCAGCTCCAGCACCCGGGCGCTGCGCCAGACGCAGCCCTCGTCTGCCAGCAGCTCGGCCAGCTCCGCCGCTTCGGGCAGGGGCATTTGCCCTTCTTCCGTTTCGGGCAGGCGCAGGCCCGCCAGATACTGGCGCAGGGAATCCACCTGCTTTTCCGTCTCGGCCCGGCTGGCGGAGGCCATCTCCTTCAGCCGCGTCTGCAACGCGTCGCACCGGTCAGTGGCGAACACCTGCCGCAAAATGGCGCTGCGATCCCGGCCGGATTTGTTCAGCAGCTCGGCAAACTGGTTCTGGGCGATCATGGCAATCTGGCGGAACTGATCCACCTGAATGCCCAGCAGCTCCTCCACCGCCGCATCCACCTTTTCCTTGCCCTCGGCCACCGGGATGGCGGTTTCGCCCTCCAGGCGTTCCAGCAGCGCGTCCGCCGTGATCTCCCGGGTACCCTCGCCCCGCTTTTTGCGCCGGGTCTGGGCGGGGCGGCGCCAGATGCGCCATACCTGCCCCCGGTGAGAGAAGGTGAGCTGAGCGCTGGTTTCCAGCGTGTCGTCCGCATAGTCGCTGCGGATCATCTTCTCGCTGCGCACCCGGCCGGTGAGCTTGCCGAACAGGGCATAGCACACCCCATCGAACAGAGTGGTTTTGCCCGCGCCGGTGTCGCCGGTAACCAGAAACAGCCCGCCCGCACCCGCGGCTTCAAAATCCACCGTCTGACTGCCCGCGTAGGCGCCGAAGGCGGTCAGAGTCAGGGTCATTGGTCTCATGCTTCCACCTCCCGGCAAACCGGCTCCAGCACCGCCTGTTCCTCTTCACTGAGCGGGCGTCCGTGCACCGACTGATAAAAATCCGCGAACTGCTCCAAAAGGCCCGCCCGCTGCAGCTGCCTTGCCCGCTGCCGGGCCTCCGCCTGCCGGGGCTGCAGCTGGGGCGCAAGCTCCAGCTTGACCAGATTGGGGTACACGCTGCGCATCCGGGCGGCAGCGTTGGGGGGAATCTGCTGGTCGGTGAGCACCGCGTGCACAAAATCCCTGCAGCCCGGCTCGGCGCTTGCGATCAGCTCCTCCAGCGGGCCCTGCACCCGGCGCAGCGGCCGCAGCGGCGCAAAGGGCAGCGCCTGCCAGTGCACATTTCCCTTTTCGCCCAGCTCCACCAGCACCGCCGCCTTATGGTGGCGCACCTCACTCACCGAGTAAGCCAGCGGCGAGCCGCAGTAGCGGATGTACTCCGCCCCCACCTTCTGGAGTCCATGGATGTGCCCCAGTGCCACATAGTCAAAGCCCTCGAACACCGCCGCATCCACGTTGTCCAGCGTGCCCAGGTTCAGCGTCTCGGAATCGCAGGTCTCGGGGCTCTTTCCCCCGCTGGTGACAAACTGGTGGGCCATGATCAGATTGCGGGCGGAAAAATCCGGCCCGGCGGCCCGGATCAGATCGGCCACTGCGTCGGTGTAGCTCTCGATGGTTTCCTCCGACAGAGCGGCCCGCACCTGGCTGGGCCGGATGAAGGGCAGCGCCCACAGATGCACCGGGCCGAATTCGTCCTGAAGCACATAGTGCTCCAGCCCGCCGGAAAACACCGCCGCCAGATGCACCCCGCCCGCTTTCAGCAGCTGGCTGCCAAAGCCCAGCCGGTCGGCGCCGTCGTGGTTGCCGCTGATCAGATACACCGGGATATTCGCCCGGCACAGGCCGGTGAGAAATTCGTCCAGCAGCGCCACCGCGCCCACGGTGGGCACGCTGCGGTCGTACACGTCGCCCGCCACCAGCACGCCGTCCACCCGGTGCTCGGTTGCCATGGCAAGGCACTGGTTCAGAATGTGGCGCTGATCCTCGTAAAGATCCACCTCGCAGAGCCTGCGCCCCAGATGCAGATCGGATAAATGCAGAAATTTCATGGTTCTTTGCCTTTCTTTGGCGCCGCATATCGCGGGCCTGCCTTGATTATACCAGAGCTGCCGCCCACTTGAAAGCCCCGCCGCCCTGTGCTACCATAGGGGCAAACCATAAAGGAAAGGCGGGAGCGAACGGATGGAACTGCGCTTGGAAGCACCCCGGCCGGAGCATCGGCAGCTGGTGGAAGCCTACCGGCGGGAATTTTTGAACAGCGGCGACTCCATCGACGGCTCAGCAGGCCTTGCCTGGTGCAGCGGCTTTGACGAGTGGAGGGCCCTTCTGGCCGACAATTCCCGGGACGAGACCGCCCGCCCGGGCTGCGTGGCCACCAGTGTATTTCTGGCCTTCGACGGGCCTCAGCTGGTGGGCATGATGGACATCCGCCACCGGCTGAACGACTATCTGCGCCGGTACTGCGGCCACATCGGATACAGCGTGCGCCCCGCTTTGCGCCGCCGGGGCTATGCCACCGCCATCCTCTCGCTCGCGCTGGAGGAATGCCGCCGGCTGGGCCTTGCCCGGGTGATGCTCACCTGCGAAAAGCAGAACGTGGCCTCGGCCCGCACCATGCTGCACTGCGGTGCGGTTTTGCAGGACGAGCTGCTCATGGGCAACATCACCATTCAGCGGTACTGGATCGAACTGTGATCCCCACCGGAGCGCCCTGTTTTTCCATGGCAGATTCACGCCGCCGTTTTTTCCTTTTCAGGTAAAACGGCGGCGTATATTTTATGGCAAACGCCACATATTAAGCCATTGTTTCTCAAAAGTGTAGAATATTTTTTAGCTAATTTGTTCAAATGCCCATTGTTCCACCCTTCAAAAAGCGTTATAATAATATCAAAATTTCATCGCAAACGCGGCCCTTCGGGCCACGGGCCGGGCCCAGTTTTGGCCCGGCCCTCGCCCTTTGCTGCGGGAAAGGAGCTCTTAGCATGAATGCCACCAACGAACTGCTGCGGGCAATTTTAAAGATGGATGAGGAGGAGCGGCTGCGCACCCAGGCCACCGAGGAATACCGGCGCGGCGCCCAGACCCGCCTGACCGAGGTAGCCCGCAATCAGGAGGCCGAAATCATGGCCGCCATGCACACCCGGGTGGACGCCTTTTCCGCCGGGGAAAAAAACCGGGCCGACGAACGCCTGGCCAAACTGGAGGCCGGCAAACAGCAGGCCCTCAGCCGGATGGAGCAGCTTCGGGCGGACAAGCGGGAGGAATGGGTAAAAGCCATCACCGACCGGGTGCTGGGGCGGGAGGCGTAAGCCATGGGCAACACGCAGGCCTCCAACGCCATTCTGGCCAAAAGCCGCGCGCTTTACGGCCGCCGCCTCACCGGGCAGGATTACCAGCAGCTGATGAACTGCCGGGATCTGCCGGAGGTAATCACCTATTTAAAAAGCCGCACCGCCTATGCCCGCGCACTGGAGGGCGCGGACCCCACCCGGGTACGCCGGGCGGAGCTGGAGGTTCGGCTGCGGCAGAATCTGTTCGACCAGTACGCGGCACTGTGCCGGTACGAGATGAACATCGGCCACGATTTTTACCGCTACTTTATTTTAAAGGCGGAGGTTCGGGCGCTTGCCAACCGGCTGCAGGAGCTGGCCGCCCCCGGCAGCGAGACGCTGCGGCTGTATCAGATGCCGGAATTTATCCGCCGCCATTCCAAACTGGATGCCGCCGCGCTGGCCGCCGCCCGGGATCTGGCGGGGCTCACCGCCGTGGTGGAGGGCACGGTTTACCACCCCATTCTTCTGAGCTTCTGCGAGAAAGCGGGCTTTGTGCTGGATAAGGACGGCGTTTTGCAGGTGCAGGCCGCACTGGATCAATTGATCTACAACACCATGGAGGAGCTGGTGGCAAAAAAGCTGCACGGCGCCGCCAAACAGGATATGAACTACCTGCTGCGCCGCAAGAGCGACCTTGCCGCCATCGTCTACATGTATCGGCTCAAACAGATGACCGGCGCCGACCGGGCCTATCTGTTGCCCCGGCTGGCGGTGGGTTACAGCAACATGAGCCAGAAACAGCTGCTTTACCTGATGGACGCGGCGGACTGCGAGGACTTTGTGCACCGGCTGGCCCGCACCCCTTATGCACGGGAGTTTTTCGGCTCGTCCTTCACCCGTGTGGAGGACGCGGTGCAGCGGCTGGACTACCGCTGGCATCTGAAAAAGCTGCGCTTTTCCACCGATCCCAGCGTGGTGCTGTTCTGCTACATCTTTCTGGCGGAAAACGAGCTGACCAACCTGACCCACATCATCGAGGGCGTGCGCTACCACCTGCCGCCGGAAAAGATCGCCCCCCTGCTGGTGGGCGTGGGCGACTGAACGGAGGTGCAAAGCGATGCTGTTTGAACCCAAAATGCAGCTGGTGTGGGTGAACGGGCCCATCGGCCGGCTGACGGATTTTCTCGAGCGCTGCTGCCTGAATCAGGGCACGGTGCACCCCGCCCGGGCGCTGGACAACATGACCCCGGCGGCGGGCTACGCGGCACCACAGACGGACGAAAGCTGGGCCGCGCTGGTGGCCCGGCTGGAGGCGGACGCCGGGGACGATTCCCTGCCGCTGACCCACCCCCGCGAGGAATTCTCGCCCCGGCAGCGCCAGCTGCTGGAAGAGCTGGAGCACCAGCTGGCCGAGAGCGACGCGGATTTGAAGCTTTTAAACGACCAGCTCACCCTCTGCCGCACCGGCAGCGACCAGTTCCGTCAGTTCGCGGGGCTGGAGGTGCCGGTGGATCAGCTGGAGCAATGCCGCTTTGTGCAGGTACGCTTCGGCTGCATGCCCCAGCGGGGGCTGGAAATGCTGCAGCGGGATTATTCCAAAGACTGCCTGCTGTTTTTGCCCTGCGGCCAGAACGAACAGGGCTGCTGGGGCGTCTGCCTTGCCCCCATGGTGGAGGCCGCCCGCATCGACGGAATCCTGGCCGAGCTTCGGTTCGAGCCGGTGCATCTGCCGGGCGCGGCGGGAACCCCGGCCCAGATCGTGGAAAATCTGGAGCGGAACATCCGGCTGCTGGAGGCCGAAAAGGCCGCCGCACTGGACCACCGGTCGGCGCTGTGGCAGCAGGCAAAGCCCTGGGCCGCTCCCCTTTACGCGCTGGCCTGCCGAAGGGCCCGCGTGGAGGAGCTGCGCCGGTGCGCCGCGGTGCGCGGCGAGCGGTTCTTTTACTGCGTATGGCTGCGCCAGCCGGATCTGGCGGCTTTTGAAGCCTCCTGCCGTGGACTGGGCCAGCTGGATCTGCTGCCGGACCGGGTGCTGGCCCGCCGGGCCTGGGAGCAGGAAACAGGAAGAAGCGAACGAAAGTGAGATGAGAACACCTTGGCCATTGAAAAAATGAAGCTGGTTCGGGTGGACGGGCTGCTGCCCCAGCTGGACGAGCTGATCGCAGCCTGCTGCCTGAACGGCGATTTCCATCCCGAGCCCGCGGTGCAGCACATGTCCGGTTCGCTGGGCTATGTGACCCTGAGCGAGGATAACCCCTACACTCCGGATGTGCAGCAGATGGAGGAGCTGTTCCGGCTGGCCGGGCAGACCGAGCTGCCTGCCATCACCGGAAAACCCCGCCACATCCGGGATGAGGAATTTGAACTGGTGCATCAGGTGGCCCGCCAGCTGCAGGATCTTTCTGCCGAGCGGGATGCGCTGGTGGACGAGAAAAACAGGCTGGCCCAGCAGCGGAATCAGTTCGCCCACTTCTCCGGGCTGGACGTACCGCTGGAGGATATTCTGGGCTGCGAGTATATCAAGATCCGGTTCGGCTTTCTGCCCAAGGCCAGCTACGCCCGCATGACGGTGGCCTACGCGGAAAACCCCCACGTGCTGTTCGTCACCTGCGGCGAGGAGGCCGCCGGATACTGGGGGTTGTATTTCACCCCCCGGGAAACCGCCGACGAGATCGACGGCATCTTCTCCACCCTGTTCTTTGAGCGGCTGCATCTGCCCGCCGCCACCGGCACCCCGGCCCAGATCGTGAGCCAGCTGGATGCTCAGATGGCCGAGCTGGACAAAAAGCTGGCGGACGTGGCCCGGCGCACTGCCGATTACTGGGCCGAAGAAGAAAAACCACTGGCGGACATCTACCGCCAGCTGAAATGGCACCAGAGCGTATTCGATATGCGCCATTACGCCGCCTGCCGCGACAACTACTTCTTCTTCGTGGGCTGGGTGCCTGCCGACAAGGCCCCGGAATTTGAGAAGAAGGCCAAAGCCATCCCCCACATGCGGGTCACGGTGAGCGACCCGGGCGAGGTGGAAGAATCCACGCCGCCCACCCTGCTCAAAAACCCCCGGTTTGTGCGGCCCTTCGAGATGTTTGTGGACATGTACGGCCTGCCCAGCTACGGCGAGATGGACATCACCGCCTTTGTGGCCATCACCTTCACGGTGCTGTTCGGCATCATGTTCGGTGACCTGGGGCAGGGCGCGGTGCTGGCCATCGGCGGCTTCGTGCTGTGGAAGTGGAAAAAGATCGGTCTGGCCCGGCTGGTGGTGCCCTGCGGCATCTCCAGCATGGTGTTCGGTTTCCTGTTCGGCTCGGTGTTCGGCTTTGAAGAGGCCCTGAACCCGGTGTACGAGGCCCTCGGCTGGAGCGGCAAGCCCATCAGCTGGTGGCCCGGCGCCCCCCATTCCGTGCTGGACACCGCCGCCATCAATCCCATTCTGATCTGCGCTATCTTCATCGGCGTGGCCATGGTGTTCCTGGCCATGCTGCTGCATGTATACGCGGCAGTGCGCAAAAAGCACTGGGGCGAGGCGATCTTCTCCAACAACGGCCTTGTGGGCATGCTGGTATACGCCGCCGGCGTTTCGCTGGTGAGCGGCTTCATGAAGGGTCCCGTCTTCCTGCCAAGCGGCGTGGCGCTGGTCATTCTGGTGGCGGGCCTTGTGGTGCTCTTCTTCCAGGAGGTGCTCATCGGTCTGGTGGATCACCACCCCCACTGGAAACCGGAAAGCTGGGCCGACTACTGCATGCAGAATGTGTTTGAGCTGCTGGAATATGTGCTGAGCTATTTCAGCAACACGGTATCCTTTTTGCGTGTGGGCGCCTTCGTGTTCGTGCACGCGGCCATGATGATGGCCATCTTCAGCCTGGCGGGCGACCCGCCCAACATGATCGTGGTGGTGCTGGGCAACGCCCTCATCATCGCGCTGGAGGGCCTGCTGTCCGGCATTCAGGGCCTGCGCCTTGAATTTTACGAAATGTTCAGCCGCTGCTACGAGGGCGGCGGCCACCCCTTCCGGGGCGTGGACCTGACCAAAAAGGCGCAGCAGGGCTGATCGCCCGCCGCCTTTGAGATAGTTATTTGGAGGTAATGATTTATGAATCCCGTAATCACCGCTCTGCTCGTTCTGCTGCCCCTGGCCCTGATCATGGGCTGCGCCGCTTATCTGTCCAAACGCTCTGCTGCCGGTATGCCGGTGAAGCGCACCCTGGCCATCAACCTGAGCTGTTTTCTGGTTGTGATGCTGATTGCCGGCTGCTTCGCCTTTGCGGTCAGCGCTGAGGACGCCGCCACCACCACCGCCGTGATGACCGCTGCGGAAAAGGCCGCCAGCAACGAGAGCATGGGCCTTGGCCTGCTGGCCGCTGCGCTGGTTACCGGCCTTGCCGGCATTGGCGGCGGTCTGGCCGTTGCCGCCGGCGCTCCCGCCGCCATCGCCGCCGCCAGCGAGGACCCCAAGAGCTTCGGTAAGAGCCTGATCTTCGTTGCTCTGGGCGAATCCATCGCCCTGTACGGCGTGGTTATCTCGATCCTGATCCTGAACAAGCTGGTCTGACCCGGCGGTTTTTAACCCGAAGGGAGGGCAGACCATGCGGTTTTATCTGATCAGCGACAATACCGATACCCAGACCGGCATGCGGCTGGCGGGCATCGAGGGCGTGGTGGCCCATCAGGCCGACGAGGTGAGCGCCGCGCTGGAGCATGCGCTGGCCCAGCCGGACGTGGGCATGATTCTGGTAACGGAAAAAATTGCCGACGATTTTGAGGCCATTGTGAACGAGGCCAAACAGACCCCGGACGCCCCGCTGATTCTTGCCATTCCGGACCGGCACGGCTCGGCTCTGGGCAAGGATCGCATCACCCGCTATGTGCGGGAGGCCATCGGCGTAAAGATTTAAACCCGATGACCGCAAACCAACCAAAAGAGGTGTAAGCCATGATCGACGAAAACGAGCGGGCCGCGCAGTTTCTGCAGGCCATTCAGCGGGACGCCGAACACCGGCGCAGCGAGATCGTGAAGGCCATCGACGCCGAGACCGCCGCCGAGCTGGAAAAGAAGCGAACCGAGGCGGAAAAGAAGGCCGCCCGCATGGAGGAATACGAGACCCAGCGCGCCACCGAGAACGCCAACCGGCTGCTTTCGCAGAGCGTGCTGGATGCCGGGGCGGAGCTTGCCCGCCGCCGGGGCCAGATCGCAGACGAGGTGTTCGCCGCCTGCGAAAAGGAGATCACGAACTTTGTGAGCAGCCCGGATTATGGGCCGTTTTTGAAGGAGAACGCCGCCGGGCTGCTGAAGCTGCTCCGGTGCGACGCGGCCCAGTTCTTCGCCCGGCCCCAGGATCTGGAGCTGGCCCGGCAGAACCTGCCCGCCGGCTGCACCGTGGAGGCGGACGCGACCATCCGCCTGGGCGGGCTGCGGGCCCGTGCGGGCAGCACCGAGGCGGATGACACGCTGGACATCCGCATGGAAAACCAGAAGGACTGGTTCCTGCGCTCCTGCGGCATGTCCATTGCGCTGGAACAGTTGTGAGGTGAAGGGAATTGGCAGAAAATCTCATTTATAGCATCAACGGCCCGGTTGTGACCGTGCGGGGCAAGACCGGCTTCTCCATGATGGAGATGGTGTATGTGGGCGAGGCCCGGCTGGTGGGCGAGGTGATCCGCCTGAGCGAGGACGCCGCCACCATTCAGGTATACGAGGAGACCGGCGGTCTTGCCCCCGGCGAGCCGGTTTATTCCACCGGCGGCGCTCTGGCCGTGACCCTTGGCCCCGGCATCCTGCGCAACATCTACGATGGTATCCAGCGCCCGCTGCCCGCTCTGGAAGAGCTGAGCGGGGCCTTCATCGGCCGGGGCTGCTCCGCCCCCGCGCTGGACGAAACCGCCCGCTGGGAGGTGACGGTGCTGGCAAAGCCCGGCGACCGGCTCACCCCCGGCCAGATCTACGCCACCTGCCCGGAAACCCCCGCCATTGAGCACCGGTGCATGGTACCGCCCAACGTATCCGGCACCGTGACCTGGGTGGCGGAAAACGGCAGCTACACCGTGAACGACACGGTGGTCAAGCTCACCGACGACCGGGGCAACGAGCGGGTACTGACCCTGTGCCAGAAATGGCCCATCCGAATCCCCCGCCCGGTCTCCCGCCGGATGCCCGCCCAGCGGCCGCTGATCACCGGCATGCGCGTGGTGGACACCATGTTCCCCATCGCCAAGGGCGGCGCGGCTGCCATTCCCGGCGGCTTCGGCACCGGCAAGACCATGACCCAGCACCAGCTGGCCAAATGGTGCGACGCGGACATCATCATCTATGTGGGCTGCGGCGAACGCGGCAACGAGATGACCCAGGCGCTGACCGAGTTCAGTGAGCTGATCGACCCCAAGACCGGCCGGCCTCTGACCGACCGCACCGTGCTGATTGCCAACACCTCCAACATGCCGGTGGCCGCCCGTGAGGCGTCCATCTACACCGGCATCACGCTGGCGGAATATTACCGGGACATGGGCTACCATGCCGCCATGATGGCCGACTCCACCTCCCGCTGGGCCGAGGCTCTGCGCGAGATCAGCGGCCGTCTGGAGGAGATGCCCGCCGACGAGGGCTACCCTGCTTATCTGCCCAGCCGTCTGGCCCAGTTCTACGAACGGGCCGGCTATGCACAGGCACTGTGCGGCCAGGAGGGCTCTGTTACCGTAATCGGCGCGGTCAGCCCCCAGGGCTCCGACTTCTCGGAGCCGGTAACCCAGAACACCAAACGGTTCACCCGCTGCTTCTGGGCGCTGGACAAGGCCCTGGCCTACGCCCGCCACTACCCGGCCATCAACTGGAACACCAGCTACAGCGAATATCTGGGCGATTTGTCCCCCTGGTACTACGACAATGTGGGGCCGGACTTCATGCAGTGCCGCGAGCGCATTGCCGGCCTGCTGCTGCAGGAGACCAGCCTGATGGAGATTGTAAAGCTGATCGGCTCCGATGTTCTGCCGGACGACCAGAAGCTGATCATTGAGATTGCCCGCGTTATCCGCGTGGGCTTTTTGCAGCAGAACTTCTTCCACGATCAGGACACCTATGTGAGCCTGGAAAAGCAGCTGAAGATGATGCGGGTGATTCTGCATCTGTACGAAAAGAGCCAGGTGCTGGTGGCAAAGCAGGTGCCCATGAGCCGGGTGCTGCGCACCGGCCTGTTCGACAAGCTGGTCAAGATGAAGTACGACATTCCCAACGACCATCTGGAGCTTTTCGACGATTATACCGCCGAGATCGATCAGAAGATCGGCGAACTCATGCGCCCGTGACCGGCGCCGGAAAGGAGAGATTTGTACCATGCTCTTAGAGTATGTTGGCCTCAGCCAGATCAACGGCTCGCTGGTGATTCTGGATGGGGTGAAAAACGCCAGCTACGACGAGATGGTGGTGCTGCGCCTTGACGACGGCAGCCAGCGCATCGGCCGCATCGTGATGATCGAGGGCGAAAAATGCGTGATTCAGGTGTTCGAGGGAACCACCGGGTTCTCGCTTTCCAACACCCGCACCACTCTGACCGGCCATCCCATGCAGGTGGATCTGAGCCCGGAGCTTCTGGGCCGCACGCTGGATGGTCTGGGCCGCCCCATCGACGGCCTGGGCGCCATCTACCCGGAATGCCGCCGGGACGTGAACGGCGCGCCCATCAACCCGGTGAGCCGGGTCTATCCCCGCAACTACATCTGCACCGGCATTTCCGCCATTGACGCGCTGACCACCCTGATCCGCGGCCAGAAGCTGCCCATCTTTTCCGGGTCCGGTATGCGCCACAACGAGCTGGCGGTGCAGATCGTGAAGCAGGCCAACGTATCCGACGGCGAGGATTTCGCCATCGTGTTCGCGGCCATGGGTGTAAAGAACGACGTGGCGGATTATTTCAAGAGCTCCTTCGAGGCCGCCAACGTGATGGACCGGGTAGTCATGCTGCTGAATCTGGCGGGCGACCCCATCGTGGAACGTATCATCACCCCCAAGGCGGCGCTGACCATCGCCGAGTATCTGGCCTTTGATCTGGGCAAAAACATTCTGGTCATCCTCACCGACATGACCAGCTACTGCGAAGCCCTGCGGGAGTTCTCCTCCTCCAAGGGCGAGATTCCCGGCCGTAAGGGTTACCCCGGCTACCTGTATTCCGATCTGGCCAGCCTGTACGAGCGGGCGGGCATCGTGAAGGGCAAGAAGGGTTCCGTGACCCAGATCCCCATTCTGACCATGCCCAACGACGACATTACCCATCCCATTCCGGACCTGACCGGATACATCACCGAGGGCCAGATCGTGCTGGATCGCAATCTGGACGCCACCGGCGTGTATCCGCCCATCAGCGTGCTGCCCAGCCTGTCCCGTCTGATGAAGGACGGCATCGGCAAGGGCTACACCCGCGAGGATCACAACCCGCTGGCCAACCAGCTGTTTGCCACCTATGCCCGGGTGCAGGACGCGAAGGCGCTGGCCAGCGTCATCGGCGAGGAGGAGCTTTCGCCCAGCGACAAGCGGGTGATGGAGTTCGGCCGCGCCTTTGAGGAAAAGTTCGTGGGCCAGGGCAACACCAGCCGAACCATTGAGGAGACGCTGGATCTTGGCTGGGAACTGCTGAGCATGCTGCCCAAGGAAGAGCTGGATCGTGTGGATCAGGTATTGCTGGACCACTACTACAAGCCCAAGACCGACCCGAAGCAGCGGGAGCTGGGGCTGCGCCGCGCTTTCCACGACGACGTCGAGTAACCGGGCAAATACACCGAGAAAGGAGGCCGCGTTTTGGCACAGCAGATATTCCCCACAAAAAGCAACCTGATGGCGCAGCAGAAAAGCCTTGCGCTGGCCAGCCAGGGTTATGAGCTGATGGACCGCAAGCGCAACATTCTTGTGCGCGAGATGATGCAGCTCATCGATCGGGCCGCCGCCATTCAGGATCAGATCGCCGCGGCCTATGCGGAGGCTTATGCTGCTTTACAGCTGGCCAATGTGACGCTGGGCGTGGTATCGGGTTTTGCGCACACTGTGCCGGTGGAAAACGGCCTTTCGCTGGACTGGCGAAGTGTGATGGGTGTGGAGCTGCCCATGGTGAAGCTGGAGGAGACCGCGCCCCAGAGCCTGTATTACGGTCTGGGCGGAACCAACAGTCAGCTGGACGAAGCATACCGCAAGTTCTGCCAGGTGAAGCGGCTCACGGTGGAGCTGGCTGAGGTGGAGAGCAGCGTATACCGTCTGGCACAGGCCATTCAGAAAACCCAGAAGCGGGCCAACGCCCTGAGCAACATCATGATTCCTCAGTTCAATTCCAACATCAAGTACATCACCGAAGTGCTGGAAGAAAAGGAACGCGAGGATTTCTCCCGCCTCAAAGTAATCAAATCTTCTTTTTAGCGGACTCGACCGTTAGCGGGGTGCGGTACGTAAACCGGTACGCACCGGATTTTCCTCAGCAAAATACGCCAGCTGCCTTTGGCGGACCCGACCGTTGGCGGGGGGGGGCGGTACGGCAATCGATACGCGCCGGATTTTTTGGCGGACTCGACCGTTAGCGGAGTACGGTACGGTAACTGGTACGCACCGGATTTTCCTCAGCAACGTACGCTAGCCCCCATGGGGCGTGCCCGACCATTGACAGAATGTGCTACCCGATATATGCCGGGTAAGCCTCAGCAAAATAATGCTAACTGCCTTTGGCGTGCTCTGCTGGTTCTTTGCCGGGTTCCAAGGGTTTGAAACAAAATCCCTTTTCCCCTGCCGGAATCGCAATCCAGTTCGTTGAATTAGAAGAAAAATCTACAATCAGTGTTTAAACGCACATCTGCACCTCGCCCTCTGGGGCGGGGTGCTTCTTTGTGTGTGTGAATCTTTTTGGGAATCTTCTTGGGTATCTTATTGGGAATCTTATATTGCTCTTCCGGTTTCGTCACTTCCAAGCAACGCATCCGGCGGTTGGAAGAATCGAAACTGTGGTTTCCATGTTTCAAATCTGCAACATGGAAATAACGCAGCGGGCACAGGGGTTTCGGCATGGAACGCACGGGTGTTTTCCTCCTTCGTTTTTCTGTAAAATTTCCGGGAACAAACGGGCAAAAAAACCGGCGGCGTATGGCAAAATCAAGCCATACACCGTCGGTTTTTCTGTTTGTTCCAGTTTACAGTATAGCACAGGAAGAACCGGGCTTTCCAAGGGTCAAAACAAGGTTTTATCCGGGCTTTTCGACGAAAATCCGGGTAAACTACACTGCAATCAGCCTGCCCCGGTCAAGTCCGTAAATGGAGGTTAGCGTACCTCGCTGAGGAAAATCCGGTGCGTACCGGTTACCGTACCGCTCCCCGCTGCCGGTCGAGTCGTTAAAAAAACCAGGAGGGGAGCCAGCGGGCGGAGAGAATCCAGCTTTCCGATACAGGGATACCGGTCACTGCCGGGTAGAACCAGAGGAACCCCACCGCCGCCGCAATCAGGATTCCCAGTGCCAGCCGCCGTGCCAGCCGGGGCCGATCCCGATCCAGCTTCGCCAGCATCAGAACCAGCGCCGCCACCGCAAACCACAGGCTGGGGAAATAATGATACAGGAAGGTGCACCGGGTCACCAGTACCCAAGGCAGCAGCTGCGCCAGATACAGCACCAGCACACTCCCCTGCGCCCGGCAGGCCCGGCCGCTGATCTGCCGCCAGACCAGTGCGCACAGCCCGGCCAGCGCCGCCCACCACACGATGGGATTTCCCATACCCGCAATGGTCCCCCGCATCCCCGCAGGCAGCCCACTGGCGGAATAATACCATACAGGACGTAATAAGAACGACCAGGTATACCAGTTGGATTCGTACGGATGGGTACTCTTGAGCTGGCTGTGGTAGTTAAACATGGTCAGCTGACACTGCCACCACTCGCCCAGGCTGAATCCACCTTCCCGCCACCAGTAGGGCAGATAAGCCGCAATGTAGATGATCAGCGGGATCAGCACAAAGAACAGCACGCCGCCCACAAGAGCCACGGTCAGTTCCCGGCCGAAGTTCGGCTTCTTCTGCCGCCAGCGGGCCCACAGCACACCGAAATACAGCACCGCCAGCCCGGCTCCGCCGTAGATGCCGGTCCACTTGCTGGCCGCGCCCAGCCCGAAGGCCACGCCTGCCAGCGCCATGGGCAGGATGCTTTGATCCACACCCTTTTCCAGCACGCTCTGGCAATACCAGAGCATGAAATAGGCCCCCAGCAGGATGAAGAAGGTACCGTAAATATCAATGGTGGCAATTCGGCTCTGGGCATAACGCATCAAATCCAGCCCGGCCAGCAGGGCCGCAAAGCCCGCCCACCGGGGCGACCGGGTGAGCCGCCGCACAAAGAGGTACAGCACCGGCACCAGAGCGATGCCGAACAGCGCCCCCGCCACACGCCAGCCAAAGCCGGTCATGCCGAATACCGCGATGCCCAGCATGATGAACACCTTGCCCAGAGGCGGGTGGGTGGTCTCATACACCGGCATGCCGTGCAGATGCTCATAGGCGGTGCGGCCATGGTAGATCTCATCGAAATACATGCTGTTTTTGTAGCTGATGGTATCCGGCACCTGGGTCTGTTCGTCGAACAGAGCCCCGCTTTCGCCGGTAACGGGCAGGCACTCACCCGCGTCGTTTTTAAAGGCCAGCTCCATCACACTGGCGTCGGTGAGGGTGATGGTGTAGCTCTCGTTGGCGGTGACCGGCAGAGACAGCCAGTGGAACACATTGCCGTAATCCAGAGACTGATTCACCAGCTCGGTGCCCCGGCTGTCGGTCACAATCAGCTGCCCGTTCCAGTTAATCTCCGGATAAATCCACAGGCTGGTCGCCTCTCCCTCCACCTGCACGGTGTAGGTTTTGGTGCCCTGCACCACTTCCGGGTTCTGCGGCGCGATGAAGTCGCCCAGATTGGTCAGGCTCACCACTGCCATCAGCAGGGTGCCGCCCAGCAGCCAGAGCAGCTCCGACCGGCTCCAGCGGGACTGGGGCGCAGGCGGGGCCAGCGTCGGTACAGGAGACGCCTGCAACGGGCAGACCTTACCGCCCCGGCACAGCCGCAGGCAGGCCAGCCAGACCATCACGGTGCCTGCCAGATTGGCAAGGCTTACGATGGCGATCATCACGCGGGCGGTATCGCTGGTGAGGAACTGATCCTCGGTGCCGTTGGCTGCCAGAACCAGCGCCAGGTTCAAAAGGGTGGACATGCTGAGCACCGCCGTGCCTGCCAGCAGCCTGCGATCCGCCCAGCGGGCCACTGCCGCCAGCAGCAGCGCCAGCGCCGGAATCAGATACCGCTCGTGCATCCGGTGGCTCAAACAGAAGATAGCCGCGCCGTAAAAGCCCGCCAGCAGCATGGGGCAGAACCGGCCGCTGCGCACGCTCACCCAGGCCAGATACAGCATGGCCAGAGTGGCAACCAGAATCCCCACGCTGCCCAGCATCTGCCAGGTGATGGGCGTGCCGAACACGCCCTCGGTCTGCATGGTCCAGTTGCCGCCCAGCAGGGTGATCAGGTTAAAGCCGTTCACACTGGCATAAGGGTAGCTGGACACGGTGCCGGTGTATTTTTCCACCAGCCAGTCCATGGGCTGGTCGCTCCAGAAGGGCAGCGCGCAGACCAGCACCACCGCCACGGCAGCCACAGTACCCAAAACAGCACGGCCCACGGTTCTGCCACGCTCAGCGGCCGGGCCGGTGAACAGCGGCAGCGCAAAGCAGACAGCCAGCACCGGCCCGAACAGCAAAGCCTGGGGCTTCAGAGCCAGCGCAAGGCCGTAAAGCAGAGCAGCCGGCAGGTATTTTTTATTGCTCAGCAGCCAGAACACACCCACCAGGCAGAGGGCGGGCACGCTGTCCACCTGCTTCCAGACGGCGGTATCGTACAAGAAGGCCGGGCAGAAGGCGGTGAGAGCTGCAATGAGCATGGCCCGCTTTTCGTCCAGACGGGTGCGGGCGATGTGCCAGACCAGAGCGGTGAGCCCCACATCGCACAGAATGGGCACACTGCTGAGCAGCAGCACAAACGCCTTGCCGCTCACATCCATGCCCAGAAGTTTGCCCAGGCTGCCCAGTATCCAGAGCACCAGCATGTAGCCGGGTGGATAGTCCGCAAAATAATCCGGGGAATAAAACTGGCCCGGCCCCAGATCCGCCAGCCGCTGGGCCCATGCAGTAAAGCAGGCCACGTCGGTGGAATAGCCCTCGGTCACAAGGGCAAGGCCAAAGCGCATCACACCGGCGCACACAAGCAGCACCAGCAGCGCGGCAGGCAGCCGCCGGGCGCGTTTGGGGGCATTTAATTTGGCGTTTGCCATGATCTCTCTCCTTTGCACACACGCGGCCGCGCCGCGCAGGAATGGCCCACACAACCGATGGACACTCTTATGTTCAGTATAGCCAAAACCTGCCATTCATTGCAAGGGGAAGGGTGTGGTTTTCCTGTGAAAACGAAAAAAGGGCACAGAAAAGCCGGATGCGGTGAACGCTTCACCACACCCGGCAAAATGTCTGATTGAGCGAATCCGCCCCTTTTCAGGGCCCTTTTGCATACAATCCGTATAATTCGGACGTAATATTGCAGATTGTCAGCAGCCGCATCCGCTAAAAAGGGTGCCGGTATACTTTGCTGATAAAAACCCGGTGCGTACCGGAAAACGTACTGCATCCCGCCAACGGTCGAGTCCGCCAAAAAGGCAGTTTACGTATATCGCTGAGGAAAATCCGGTACGTACCGGAAACCGTACCGCACCCCGCCAACGGTCGAGTCCGCCAAAAAGGCAGTTTACGTATATCGCTGAGGAAAATCCGGTACGTACCGGAAACCGTACCGCACCCCGCCAACGGTCGAGTCCGCCAAAAAGGCAGTTTACGTATATCGCTGAGGAAAATCCGGTACGTACCGGAAACCGTACCGCACCCCGCCAACGGTCGAGTCCGCCAAAAAGGCAGTTTACGTATATCGCTGAGGAAAATCCGGTGCGTACCGGAAACCGTACCGCACCCCGCCAACGGTCGAGTCCGTTAAAAAATCAGGAGAGTTTGGAGACCTTGGGGCCCTGAGCGGTGTCCTCCACCTGCCAGCCCATCTCGGTGATCTGGGCACGCAGCGCATCGGCAGTGCCCCAGTCCTTGGCCTTCTTGGCAGCGGCGCGACGCTCCACCAGCTCCATCACCTCGGCGGGCACTTCATTGGTCTTGCGGTTGTACAGCAGACCCAGCACGCCGGTCAGCTCGTCGAATACCTCGGCAGCCTTGGTCAGCGCAGCCTTGGACGCTTCCTTGCCCTGGGTGTTGATCTCCTTCACCAGCTCAAAGATGGCGGCCAGCGCATCCGGAGTATTCAAATCGTCATCCATGGCGGTATTGAACTTGGCCTTGGCAGCATCAGCCTTCTCCACCAGCGCATCGCTGCCGGTCTCGGCGGCGTTCTTGATGAGGAAATCCAGATTCTCGCGGCAGGTGTACAAACGCTCCAGACTGGCCTTGCAGGACTGGATCAGCTCCACGGTGTAATTCAGAGGCATGCGGTAACCGGCGGTGAGCAGGAAATAACGGATGGGCTCGTAGCCGTAAGCGTCGGCAATCTCACGCACAGTGAAGAAGTTGTTGGCGCTCTTGCTCATCTTGTGGTTATCGATGTTCAAAAAGCCGTTGTGCATCCAGTAGCGGCTGAAGGTGCAGCCGTTGGCGCACTCGGACTGGGCAATCTCGTTCTCGTGATGGGGGAAGATCAGATCCTGACCGCCGCAGTGCAGATCGATAGTGTTGCCCAGATGCTTGCGGGCCATGGCGCTGCATTCGATGTGCCAGCCGGGCCGTCCAGGGCCGTAGGGGCTTTCCCAGGCAGGCTCGCCGGGCTTGGCAGCCTTCCAGACCGCGAAATCCGCCGGATCCTCTTTCAGATCGTCGTCCATCTGGCTGCGCAGCTCACGGTTGCCGCTCTCCAGATCCTCCAGATTCAGGTGGCTCAGCTTGCCATACTCCTTGAACTTCTTGGCCCGGAAATACACGTCGCCGTTCTTGGCCACATAACCGTATCCCTTTTCGATGATGTCGGCCACGATGCCCAGAATCTCTTCGATGTGCTCGGTGGCGCGGGGCCGCACGGTGGGAGCCAGCACGTTCAGGCCCTCACTGTCCTTGATGTACTCGGCCTCATAACGGCGGGCGACCTCCTGCATGGGTACACCTTCCTCCTGGCCCTTCTTGATCAGCTTGTCGTCAATATCGGTGATGTTGGAAACATAGATCACCTTGTTGCCCCGATACTCCAGATACCGGCGCAGGGTGTCGAACACCACCATGGGCCGGGCGTTGCCGATGTGGATGAAATTGTACACGGTGGGGCCGCACACATAAATGCGGTACTCGCCGGGCTTCTGAGGAACGAACTCCTCTTTTTTACGGGTGAGGGTGTTGAAGATCTGCATGAAGATTTGCACTCCTTAATCTTGCTCGGGCCGCAATGGCACCCGAACGCTTTCGGTTTTAAGAACTTGCTCTTATTATACCCTCTTTCCCCTGCCCGCGCAAGGCGTTGCGGCATTCCCGCCCTCCCCGTGCAAAAGAAAAAACGCCTCCCTGATCCGCCGGGCGGATCGGGAGGCATTGTGTTTTATGACAAGGGAAAAACGCAGCTTACAGCCACTTTTTCCAGCGGGCCAGAAATCCTGCGCCCAGAGTTGCCAGAACGGCGATGGCCAGTACGATCACGAACCCGAAGGGATTCTCTTCAAAGGGCACATGCACGTTCATGCCCCACAGGCTGGACACAATGGTGGGCACCGTGAGGATAATGGTCACGGCGGCCAGCAGCTTCATCACAATGTTCAGGTTGTTGGAAATCACGGAAGCAAAGGCATCCATGGTGCCGGACAGAATGTCCCGGTAGATGCTGCTCATCTCCATGGCCTGCTTGTTCTCGATGATTACATCCTCCAAAAGATCGGTATCCTCGGGGAAATCCCGCACAAAGTCCATGCGCAGCAGCTTCTCCAGAACGATCTCGTTGCCCTTCAGGGAGGTGGAAAAGTACACCAGGCTCTTTTCCAGGCCCAGCATCTGAATGAGCTCCTTGTTCTTCATGCTCTTGTGCAGCTCGTTCTCCACGCGGGTGCTGGCCTTGTCCACCTGACGCAGGTAGAACAGGAACAGGCTGGCGTTACGGTAGAGCATCTGCAGAGCCATGCGCTTGCGCTTTTTGGTGCTGCATGCCTTGACCAGGCCTTCCATGAAGGCGCGGGGCAGCGCGGTCTCCTTCAGAGACACGGTGATAATGTTATCCTCGGTGAGCACGATTCCGAAGGGAATGGTGGAGTATACGAAGCTGTGGCCCTCGGTCTGCACGATGGGGGTATCCACGATGATGAGGATGTGGCCGTTGTCCTCCACCTCAATACGGCTGCGTTCCTCTTCGTCCAGCGCGGCCCGAACCAGATCCGGATCCACATGCAGCTGGGCGCAGACCCGGCCGATTTCCTTCTCGTTGGGGTCACACAGATTGATCCAGGAACCGGGCAGGATCTGATCCTGCTCCAGCATACGGCCACTGTCGCTCAGATAAATATTCAACATAAAAACACACCTGCTTTCTCAAACGTACCGGCCCGCTGGCCGGCCAGATTTGCGGCGCACGGCATTACAGCCGCCCCCGAAAAGCAGGTTCTCCGCCGATGATTTCAGCACAGAATGCAGGACAGGGCAGCAAGGCCGGTTCCGCTGATAGTACGATCCACACATCTACTGGGGTCGCCGTCCATGCTGTCATCTCCTTGCATTAAATCTTGTTGCGGGCCCATCGGCCCTCAATTAGTGTATGCCCGCCGGGCGGGTTTGTCAAGCCATAAAACTCCAAAAAACGCCGCTTTTTGGCGCTAGGCCGTAAAAATCGGGGTAAAAGGCCAAAAACGCCCCAAAACGGGCAAATTCGGCCCGGTTTGGGGCAAGGCGGCGGATAAAAAATGCGTTGGGGCAGCCAGCTCCGTTGCCAGCCGCCCCAACGCGGTTTCATGGTTTTTTCTCAGCCCATCACATACACGTTCACTTCCTGCACACTGTTCATCAGCGCCTCAGAGAAGCTGTCGTAATACAGATCCACCAGGCAGCTGCCGTTGAGCAGCGAAGCGCCGGTGTCGGTGGCGATGGCATAGCCGTATACCAGCTTGCCGTCGGTGCTGGTGATGTACAGCTTTGTGCCGTACGGGATCAGCGCCGGGTTCACAGCCACGGTGCCGCAGTAGAGCCCCAGACCGGAAGCACCGCGCCCGCGGCTGGAGCTGTAACCGGTGGCACGGCCGGTGTAAACCGCCGAGTACCCGGTGGGCACACCGTCCACCACTTCAGGGCCTTCCAGCGGCGAAACCGGCGCCCCGGCCTGATAGGCCTTGATGATGGTGTTTTTGGGAGCCACAGTCTGCACCACGCTGATCACCTGGCTGGATTCCACCTGGCCGTCCACCACACGTTCACGGTGGGTAATCTGGTTGGTGCCCTCATGGCCCTGCTGCACCAGCTGGGTGCGATTCCGGTTCTTGTAGAACAGGCTGGTGTACACATACTCGGTTTCGTAGGGGATGGATTCCTCCACCACGGTGTCCCGGTATTCCACCCGGTGCACCTGTACGTTCATACCGTCCTCAATGGCGGTGTGCAGGCTGGGCTCGGTGTAGTCGTGCTCGCCCAGTTCCACACCGCAGGCGGCCAGTGCGTCGCTCACCGTGCCGTTGACCAGCCGCAGGTCGTGGGTCTGGCCATCCGCCGTGACGGTGAGATCCACCGCCCGCTGGATGTTCAGGCTGGCCTGATTGCCGTTGTAGGCAGTGTAGTGCACATCGTCGCCCTCTTCGGCCACGATGCCGCTCAGCTGCATCAGCTTCTGCGGATCGTCCAGATGGGTCATGACCACCTGGCTCGCGCCCTCGGAATCGGTGATGCGCACCAGATGCAGCGCCTGATGCAGGCCGATCAGGGTAAGCGCCAGGCAGCCCGCGGTGATCAGGCAGGCCCAGGCCTTGACCGGCACCGCCAGAACCAGGCGGCGCAATTTTTTGATGATCGTAATCATGCAATCTCCTAACGTTCCATGCTGGTGGGCAATGGGGGCCGGAAATCGGCCCGCCGGCGGCCTGGAACATGGGGCCAGACCGCGCCCTCTTTCAATAGCCCTGTTCACAAGCCGCCAGATGCGGCCGTTCCGGGCACTTGTGGCATTGTAGCAAAAGCGGGGCGGGGCCGTCAAACAGGAAAGCTCCGCCGTTTTTTGCCGCATGCTTTCAAATTTTGCCGAAATATATTTGCGGTTCACCGGTTCTTTTAAAATTCTCGCTTTTTCGGCCTTTTTCTTAAGATTTCTTAAGATTAAAAACGATTGTATCAATATCACCACCTTTTGTACAACACCGAACACCTTCACCGCTCACAGAATCCTCTGCCTCGATTTTGTACATCTTCCACAATTTTTATTCCATCTTGGGCAATTTGTCCGGTAATGAAAATTGTTCGCATTTTCATTCTTTTCCCCCGTTTTCCGTTTCTTCGCCGGGTTCTTCCGGCCGAAATTGCTGCCCTTTTCACCCTGTTTCTTCTCCGGGTTTCAGGTGCCCTGTTTCGGATTGTACGCCCTGCCCACCGGCGCATTTTGCCGAAGCGCGCCCTCCTCTTCCGTTTCGCTCTTTTTCCTCTTCCTCCGGCTCTTTTCCCCTGCCGGATTTGTCCCTATATAATGTAACATAAAGGAAGGGCGGCCCGACCAGTCAGACCGCCCCTCTTCTATTTACAAACCAATCGCCGCGCTCAGCCGACAAACATCCCCAGCAGAGAGTAGCACACCAGCCCTGCGGCTCCGCAGCTTACCATCACCACAATGGGGTTCGGCTTTTTCCAGCGCATCACCGCAAAGGCCGCCACAAACAAAATGGTCGCAACCCAGTCCACATTCTGCTCCAGCCCGCCGGGCAGCACCGCCTGCACCAGCAGGCTCACACCGGCGCTGGCGATCATGGCCACCACCGCGGGACGCAGCCCTGCCAGCGCCCCCTGCATGAGCTTGAGGGAGCGGTACCGGTAATACAGCCAGGCCAGCACCGTAACGATCACACAGGCCGGCGCCACGCAGCCCAGAGTGGCCACCACCGCGCCCGGAAGCCCGGCAATCTGCATGCCCACAAAGCTGGCCGAGTTGACCGCAATGGGCCCCGGCGTCATCTGGGAAATGGTCACAATGTCGGTAAACTGGGTGGGGGTAAGCCAGGAGTGCAGCTCCACCACCTGCTGACGGATCAGCGGCATGGCCGCATAGCCGCCGCCAAAACTGAACAGACCAATCTGGAAAAAGCTCACAAACAGCTGCCAGTAGATCATTTGCCCTCCTTCCCCCTCTCTTTGCGGGGCAGCAGGGTATCCACCATGCCGATGCAGCCACAGGCCAGCACCAGCGGGGCCGCGCCCACGCCCAGCATGGACGCCACAAAGCACACCGCCAGCAGCACCATCCAGATGGCCCGGCGCTGCTGCCACAGGGTCTGCGCCATCACCAGCACCACATCAAAAATCACCGCGACGACACCCGCCGCCATGCCCTGCATCACCATGCTCACCGCCAAATTGGAACGGAACGCCTCGTAAAACAGGGAAATCACCGATAGAATCACCATGGGCGGCAGCACCGTGCCCAGCACCGTGATCAGCGCGCCCACCACGCCGGCAATCCGGTAGCCCACCAGAATCGCCGCATTCACCGCAATGGCCCCCGGGGCCGACTGGGCAATCGCCGTCAGATCCATCATCTCGTTCTCGCTCAGCCAGTGATATTTTTCCACAAAGGTCTTGCGCATCAGAGGAATGATCACATATCCCCCGCCAAAGGTGAATGCGCTCAGCTTCAGCGACGAGAAAAACAAAACGCCCAGCATCTTTCCATCTCGCATTCTTTCCTCCTCCTTCCGCACACCAGTATAACACTTGCTTTTTAATGAGTAAAATTATATTATTTTATTAAAATCATAACTGTTTACTTATATAAATGAAAAACAGGAGGAAACACCCATGACGCTGCGGCACATCCGCATTTTCTGGGAGGTCTGCCAGCATGGCAACAGCATCACCCGGGCAGCCCATTCCCTGTACATGACCCAGCCCGCGGTGAGCCAGGCCATCCGGGAGCTGGAGGAGCACTATGGTCTGCGGCTGTTCGAGCGGTATTCCCGCCGGCTTTACATCACCCCCGCCGGGCAACGGCTGTATCAGCATGCGGGCCAGCTGCTGCAGCAGGTGGAGCGGATGGAAAAAAGCCTGCAAAGCGACGAGGACGGCGGCCCGCTGCGGGTGGGCGCCACCGTGACCATCGGCTCCCAGTTTCTTCCCTGCTATGTGGACGCCTTCCACAGCCTTCACCCCCAGACAAGGGTACAGGTGCGGGTGAACCCGGGCGACACGCTGGAACAGCAGCTTCTGCACAACCAGCTGGATCTGGCCCTGATCGAGAGCGGCGTAAGCGCCCCGGAGCTGCTGGCTGAGGCCTATCTGGAGGACACGCTGATCGCCGTGTGCGCCCCGGGCCGCCCCTTTGCCAGCGGCCAGACCGTGACGCTGGAGCAGCTGCGCGGCCAGAATTTCCTTCTGCGGGAAAAGGGCAGCGCCGCCCGCAAGGCCTTTGATGCCGCCGCCCTTGCCGCCGGGTTTTCGGTGGAGCCTGCCTGGGAAGCCACCAGCACCACCGCGCTGGTGAATGCCGCCGTGCACGGGCTGGGCATCGCGGTACTGCCCCGGCACATGCTGCTCGGCCCGCTGGAGCGGGGGATCATCGCCGCCTTTCAGGTGCCGGAGCTGGACCTGCGCCGCCGGTACTGGATTGTGTATCACAAGGACAAATTCCTTACCACTGCCGCCCGGGATTTCATCGCCCTGTGCAAAAGCTACGAGCAGGAGCACCCCGCCCCACATTATAATGGACTGTATTGACCCCTCCCCGCCCCTTGACAGAATTCGCACAAGGGGATATACTTTATAAAGTTAAAATGCTGAGATGGAGACAGCGCACCGCACCCCTGGGTACAGAGAGAAGGTTCACCGGCTGAAAGGCCTTCCGAACAGAGCGATGCGAATTCCCTCCGGAGCAGTTCGTGCCAACGGGCTTTTTGCGGCCTCAGTAGTGCGGAACGGTTCGCCCCGTTACCGGCGCCGAAAGTGCCGTCGCTTTTTGCGGCGGAATATGGGTGGTACCACGGAGTTTACAGCTTCGTCCCGTTGTGTTGCGGGGCGGGGCTGTTCTTTTTTATCATCGAAAATGAGGTGTATTATGGAAGCAAAGATCAATGCTCTGAAAGAGCAGATGGAGATTTCGCTTGGCGCTGTGCAGTCTCAGGAAGAGCTGGCCGAATTCTGGCAGGCTTACCTGGGCAAAAAGGGCAGCATCGCCGGGCTGATGAAGGAGCTGGGCAAGGTTTCCGCTGAGGAACGCCCCGCCATGGGCAAGGTGATCAACCAGTTCAAGGCCTACGCCGAGCAGCGTTATCAGGAAGTGCGCGCCGAGATGGACCAGAAGGAACTGCAGGCCCGCAACAAGAACGAGCAGGTGGATATCACCATGCCCGCCGTGAAGCGGCCCATGGGCTCGCTGCATCCCATCACCATCGTGAAGGACCAGATGGTGGACGTGTTCGCCGGTATGGGCTTTGAAATCTACGAAGGCCCCGAGATCGAGGACGACGACCACAACTTCACCCGGCTGAACGTGGCGAAGAACCACCCCGCCCGTGACATGCAGGATACCTTCTATGTGGCCGAGGACATCGTGCTGCGCACCCACACCAGCCCCGGGCAGATCCGCGTGATGGACGCCGAGAAGCCCCCCATCAAGGTGCTGGTACCCGGCCGCGTGTTCCGTTCGGACAGCGACGCCACCCACTCACCCATGTTCCATCAGATGGAAGGTCTCGTGGTGGACAAGAAGATCACCCTGTGCGATCTGCAGGGTATGCTGGACGAGTTCGTGAAGAAGATCTTCGGCAGCGAGGTCAAGACCCGCCTGCGTCCCAGCTACTTCCCCTTCACCGAACCCAGCGTGGAGGTGGACGTGAGCTGCTTTGAGTGCGGCGGCAAGGGCTGCTCGCTGTGCAAGGGAACCGGCTGGATCGAGGTTCTGGGCGGCGGCATCGTGCACCACAAGGTGCTGGAGAACTGCGGCATTGACCCGAACGAATACTCCGGCCTGGCCTTCGGCATCGGCATCGAGCGTATCGCCATGCTGAAATACGGCATCAACAACATCGGCCTGCTTTATGAGAACGATCTGCGGTTCCTGAAGCAGTTCAAGGACTAAGGAGGCAAACCCATGAAAGTACCATTCAGCTGGCTGAAGGAATATGTAGACATTGACGTGACCGCCCAGGAGCTGGAGGAAAAGCTCTTCAGCTGCGGTTTTGAAGTGGAAGAGCTGATCCCCGTCGGCAAGGACATCTCCGGCGTGGTGGTCGGCCATGTGGTGGAGTGCGAGAAGATTCCCGACACCCATCTTTCCCTGTGCAAGGTGGACGCTGGCACCGGCGAGCTGCTGCAGATCTGCTGCGGCGCCGACAATGTGCGCGCCGGCGGCAAGTACCCCTGTGCTCTGGTGGGCGCCACCGTGCTGGCCACCGGCAAGGATCACAAGACCGTGGAAGGCGTTCTGACCATCAAGAAGGGCAAGCTGCGGGGCTATGAGAGCTTCGGCATGCTGTGCAGCGGCGTGGAGCTGGGCCTGAACGACGATCTGTACCCCGGCGCCGATTATTTCGGCCTGCTGGTGCTGCCTGAGGACGCACCCGTTGGCGCGGATGTGAAGCCCCTGCTGGGCATGGACGATTACATCTTCGACATCTCGGTCACCGCCAACCGTGCGGACTGCCAGTCCGTGCTGGGCATTGCCCGCGAGGTGGCCGCTGTGCTGAACAAGCCCCTGAAGATGCCCGCCACCGACTACACCACCAGCGATTACACCTACCCCGGCCTGAACATCACCGTGGAGGCGCTGGATCTGTGCCCCCGTTATCTGGGTCACGGCGTGCGCAACATCACCCCCGGCCAGTCTCCCCAGTGGATGCGCCGTTATCTGGCCCTGTGCGGCCTGCGCAGCATCAGCAACGTGGTGGACATCACCAACTTTGTGATGCTGGAAATCGGCCAGCCCATGCACGCCTTCGACATGTCCACGCTGGAGAGCACCCAGATCATCGTGCGCCGCGCCCGCAACGACGAGTCCATCGTCACTCTGGACGGCAAGGAGTTCCAGCTGAACGACAGCAATCTGGTTATCTGCGACGGCTCCAAGCCCGTTGCACTGGCCGGCATCATGGGCGGTCTGAACAGCGAGATCACCGAGAACACCACCCAGCTGCTGTTCGAGTCCGCCAAGTTCATGCGGGACAACATCCGCAAAACCTCCCGCAGCCTGGGCCAGAGCACCGATGCTTCCAGCCACTACGAGAAGGGCATTTCCGAGTACACCTGCGAGCTGGGCATGGCCCGCGCCCTGCACCTGATTCAGGAGCTGGGCTGCGGCGAAGTGACCGCCAGCGCCTTCGACGTGAGCGCCGGCGCGCCCCGCGAGGGCAAGCGGTTCACCGCCACCATCAGCGGTATCAACCGGATTCTGGGCATCGAGGTGCCCGCCGAGGCCATTCTGGACATCCTGCGCCGTTTGCAGTTCGAGGTAAAGCAGGACGGCGACGTGCTGGACGTGACCGCGCCCCGCTACCGTGAGGACATTGAGATCGGCGAGCCCGATCTGGCCGAAGAGGTCATCCGTGAATACGGCTACGAGCACATCGTGCCCACCTTCCTGCAGGACTCCAGCGTGACCAACGGCGGCCTGAACCCCGCCCAGCAGCGCCGCGGCAAGCTCAAGCGCACCCTGTGCGGTCAGGGCTACTACGAGATCTCCACTCTGGCCTTCTATGCAGACGCCGATCTGGACGCACTGCATCTGGCCGAGGACGCCCCCGAGCGCCGGGTGATCCGTCTGCTCAACCCCATCACCTCCAACCTGACCATCATGCGGCCTCTGCTGGCTCCCTCCATGCTGAACACCGTGGTGGAGAACCTGAAGAAGGGCAACAACGCCGGCCGGCTGTTTGAGCTGTCCAACGTGTATGCCCCCAGGGAGCTGCCCGTGACCCAGCTGCCGGACGAGATCCCCCACCTGGGCTTCGCATCCTTCGGCGACGAGGAGGATTTCTTTACCGTGAAGGGCACCATGGAAGCTCTGGCCGAGGCCTTCGGCGTTCGTTTTGACTACGAGCGCGCCGAGGATGTGCCCTACCTGCACCCCGGCATCTCCGCCTACATCCTGTGCAATGGCAAGCGGGTTGGCGTGTTCGGCAAGCTGGCCAATCAGGTAACCGGCGAGCTGAAGCTGCCCAAGGACAGCAAGGCCAACCACAAGATCTTCCTGGGTGAGATTGACTACAACGCCCTGTGCGCTCTGCTGCCCGAGGGCATGCGCTACCAGCCCATTTCCGAGTTTGCCACTGTAACCCGTGACCTGGCTCTGGTGGTGGAAGAGGGCATGGCCTGCGGTACTCTGGTGGACGCCATCCGTTCTGCCTGCAAGCAGGTGGGCGACGTGGAGCTGTTCGACGTGTACCGCAGCGAGCAGATTGGCGAGGGCAAGAAGAGCATGGCCTTCAAGATCTTCTTTGTTCCCACCGACAAGGCCCTCACCCCCAAGGATGTGGATCGCTTCATGAACAAGATTCTGGGCAACCTGAAGCACAAGCTGAACATCGACATGCGCTGATTGTTCCCTTTGTTCCACCGGTTTGAACCCGGCAGCTTCGCACTGTTTTCGGTGCGAAGCTGCTTTTTGTTTGTGCATCCCCTCAAACCGCTCAAAAACACGTCGCAACTGTACCGGTCGGCGGCTTCAAGTGCTGCGAACAGTTTTTATTCCAAAGAGAAAGAAGATCCTATTTTTGAAAAAGCAGGTTTTGTATCGCATTTTCGTTTATGTTCTGGGCCTTCTGATTCTGGCCCTGGGGCTGACCCTGAACACCAAGGCCGGCCTTGGCGTTTCCCCCATCATCTCAGTTTCTTACAGCGTGTCCCAGATTTTTACGCTCAACTTCGGCGACACCACCATGTTTCTCTACTGCGTGTTTGTGCTGGTTCAGCTGATTCTGCACGCCATTCAATGGAAGCAGCATCCGGAGACCGACCAGCGGCTGGTGCTGCTGATGGATGTGCTGCAGATTCCCCTCAGCCTTGTTTTCACCCGTTTTCTGAATCTGTTCGGGGCCTTTTCCCCGGATCTTTCCGCCGGGGCGGCGGGCTGGTCAGACCGGTTTCCCCTTCGCCTTGTGGTGCTGCTGCTGGCGATTCTGTTCACCGGCGTGGGCGCGGCCATGTCGCTTTCCATGCGAATTGTGCCCAACCCGGGCGACGGCATTGTGCAGACCCTCTCGGACTGCTTGCATCGGAGCGTCGGCTTCACTAAAAACTGTTTTGACCTTTGCAACATCACCCTCACCATCCTGTTGGGGCTGCTGCTCACCGGTCATCTGGTGGGCGTGGGGCTGGGCACGGTGCTGGCGGTGATCGGCGTGGGCCGTGTCATCGCCCTGTTTCAGCACCTTGCGGGCCGAAAGATTGCCCTTCTCTCCGGTATGGCCGGCTGAGCTTTTCTTCCTGCCGCTGCATCCAAAAACGCCTGCCCGGAAAATATAAGCCGGGCAGGCGTTTTGGTACGATATCGCCGGGTTCAATCACTCTTGTGCCTGGGGTCACACGGTCACTCCAGGATCTCCGCGGAAAAGCCGCCTTTGTGCCGGTCAGCGGTGAAGCGCACCACCACATCTTTGGGCACTTCCACATCAAAGGCTGAGGTTGGGAGGTCTTCCTGTTCAAACAGAATTTCTCCATCGGCGCTTTCGATCTGGAGCGCGCAGCTGCCCGCATCGGTCTGCACCGTTACATGAAGCGTAGCGGGCTGCGTGGTTGGGTGCAAGGTTCGCTGCTGCCAGCCATCCCATAAAATGTAATCCGCCGACCAGCTTTGGGCACTGCTTTTTCCCAATAGCCGATTTGCAGATTCGCGGAAGATTTCTGAACGCCAATGCCCAGAGCCCCCATGATCTGAAGAAGCAAAACGATCCCCACCAGGATAAGAACCGCCATTTTAAAATTCATTTGTTTTCGCATTCTCTTCCCTCCTGCTTCCGAAATCCGGCCGCCTGTTTGCTCGCAGCAGTCACTTTTATTATAAAAGTCGCCCCGGTTTTTTACAATCCGCAGGCTACAGTTCGTCGCAGCAGTTTCACCTTGCAGGCGCTGGAAATCATCATCCAATTGTAGTACACTATGGATAGCACTACGCCGCTGGAATACTCCGGCAAGTCCACAAACGGTTCCTGCGTTTTCCTTCCGGCCAAAAGTGCGCAGGATGGGCAAGAACGTTGGGGTGGACCATCCCACTTTTGACAAAAAAGCATTGACTCCTGCGCCCTGTTGGTTCCTGTGTTTCTTTTTCTATTGAGGTGATTTTCATGAAAAAACGTTCTATCCTTCTGGCTGCAGTTCTGGCCCTGATGCTGGCCGCCTGCTCGGCCCCGGCCTCCAGCACCCCCGCTTCCAGCGCACCGGCTTCTGCCCCGGAATCCTCCAGCGCATCCTCCTCCGCCCCCGCGGCCCCCGCGGCCTCCGCACCTGCATCCTCCGGTGAAGCAACTTCCTCGCCGGAATCCTCCAGTGTCATCCACTTTGATAATTTCTATGTTGCCGAAGCCGACTCTTCCGCCTCGGATTTGGCGGACACGTCTGTCTCCGCGCCGGAACTCGCAACCCCGGATTCCGGTGCCTTCCCGCGCTTTGAGGCCGGGCTGGCCGATCTGGGGATCTCCTGCTCCGAGCGGGTAACCATGGATGCGACGTACGTCGGCGGCGAAGCCGGATACAAATACCAATGCGATGGCTATAAGATTGAGCTGTATCAGTTTGACCCGGAGTCCGACGCATACAAAAAGGCGGAATCCGAAGGCATTGTGACGCTGGAGGGCTTCGGCGATTTTTCGGTCCTTGCCCACGACGGCCTGGTCCTGCTGAACAACGGCTCGCTTCCTCAGGAAGTTATTGATCTGTTCAATTCCTTATAAAACAACCGGAATAGGCCTGGCCGAGTTGCTTTCCCTCCGGGGCCGCGCAAAACCGCTTGCCCAAAACCGGCAACTGTGCTATGCTTAGATCAAATCATAAAGAAAGGGAAAGGTACAGCCGGAATGCGCATTTGCTGAAGATTTCACACAAACAGGAATTCTGAACTGCAGAAGGGGTCTTGAACCCTTTGTTTGTGCTGGAACCGGGCGGATGTTGTCGGGCCTTTCCATGTGTTTCGGGGATGGTCTGGAAATATGCGGCATCGCGTGTTTCCAGGCTTTTTTGCGCCCAAATCGCCCTCCAGCGCCTTCTGCAAGGCCGGGGAGGTATTTTTATGTCCAAAATTTTGTTGTCTGCAAGCCACATCGTCCAGTATTTTGGGGAACGGAAAATTCTGGAATTTGAAAAGCTCCATGTATATGAAGGCGACCGAATCGGCATCGTGGGGGCCAACGGTGCAGGCAAAACCACGCTTCTGAACATCCTGTCCGGGGAATTGATTCCGGACGAAGGAACCGTGATCCGCAAGGTACCAGTGAGCTATTTCCGTCAGTTCCGAAAACAGGTGGGACAGGCAGACCCGCAAAAATGCCGTGAACTGGGGCTTTCGGGAAAGCTTTCCCGGGAACACTTGAGCGGCGGCGAGATGACCCGTCTGGGTCTGGCGTCCATGAAGAAGGATTCGCTTTTAACCTTTGCGGATGAGCCCACCGCCAATCTGGATGCGGAGGGGGTGGAACTCTGCTGCCGGATGCTGGAGCAGTGCCCCACCCTGTTGCTCATCAGCCATGATCGGGCCGTTCTGGATCGGCTGTGTACCCGCATCATTGAGGTAAGGGACGGGCAGCTTCATTTTTACACGGGTAATTTCACTGCATATCGCAAGCAGCGGGAGGAAGTCTTTCGGCGGCAGGAATTCGAGTATCAGCAGTACCGCTGCGAAAAAGCCAGACTGGAACAGGCGGCTCGCCAGCGGAGTCAGGCCAGCCAAAGCGTTCGAAAAGCCCCCAGCCGCATGGACAATTCCGAAGCCCGGCTCCACAAACGGGCGGCGGGAGAAAAAATGGAAAAGCTGGACAGCGCCCGGAAAACGCTTTTATCCCGTCTGGAACAGCTGGAAGTAAAAGAAAAACCGCAGGAAAATCCCGCAGTTCGAATCGATTTTTCTCTCACAGACCCGCCCGCCAACCGGGAAATCGTCACCGGCAGCCACATCACGTTCTGCTATGGAGATGTTCTGATTTTTGAAAACGCCTCCTTCTCCCTGCCAAAAGGGAGCAAAACCGCCCTGATCGGGCCCAACGGCGCAGGAAAAACCACCCTCATGGAGCTGATCGTGTCTGGTGCGCCGGGAATCCGCCTGGTCCCCAAAGCAAAAATCGGGTACTTCAAGCAAAGTCTGGATGCTCTGGACCCGGACAAAACGGTATTGGAGAATGTGATGGAAAGCTCGGTTCAGAGCGAGGGCACCATGCGTGGAATTCTGGCAAGGCTTTTGATCCGCCGGGAGGATGTGTTCAAAAAAGCGGGTGTCTTAAGCGGCGGCGAGCGGGTCAAGCTGGCCTTTGCCAAGCTGTTTGGCTCCCCTGCCAACCTGCTTTTGCTGGATGAGCCCACGAACTTTCTGGATATGCCCGCCATTGAGGCGCTACAGAAAATGGTGCAGGACTATGAAGGAACCGTTCTGTTCGTCTCCCATGACCGGGCTTTTTCCGACGCCTGTGCCACCCGGATTCTGCGGATTGAAAACAGAAAGCTCCTTGCTTTTGAGGGTAACCTTACCGCCTGGGAGAAAAAACAGATCGAAACAAAATCGGAAAAGAAAATCGACAAGGCCCTGCTGGAGCTGCGGCTGGCTGAAGTGATTTCGCGGCTGTCGCTTCCGGGCTGTGAGAACAGGGAAGAACTGGAACAGGAGTTCGCGCGGCTGATTGCGCAGAAAAGGGCGCTTTAAAGGCAGCGACAAACTTTCACGCAGGCACCAACGGCAAGTGAAAAGTGAAAAGTGAAGAGTGAAAAAGGAAAAAGCCCGAATGCTGTTGCATTCGGGCTTTTTATGGTGGAGATGGCGGGAATCGAACCCGCGTCCGAAAAGAAGTCCACGAGAGTATCTCCGGGTGCAGTTTGTCTACAACATTTCCTTTGTGCCAGGCCGACAAACAGGCCGACACATTGGTAGCTTCATGAGTTCATGGCCGCCCGCAAAGCTTAAGGCTGCTCACGTTCAGTACCTAATCGATGCCCTGGCCCTGTTCGGTACTAAGACAGGCAGGACAGCCGCCTATAATTAGGCAGCGACAGCTAATTTATTGTTGTTAGCTATTTTTTCGGAGGCGTTTAAAGTGTGGCCCCCATCCACTACCCGCTGCTCGCGCTTTCCTCTCCCCGTCGAAACCTTTACATCCCCATAAAAGGGCGGAAATTCCGCCCGGAAAGCGAATCTGCGCTTTTGGTTTGCGGCCTTACCGCCGCTGTGTTTTCATGGCCCGGTCAATGTCCCGCTGGGCGGCGCGCTGGGCCGCGGTGGCCCGCTTGTCGTACAGCTTTTTGCCCTTGCACAGGCCAAGCTCCAGCTTTACCCTGCCATGCTTGAAATAAAGCGAAAGCGGAATCAGGGTATAGCCCTGCAATTTGATCTCCTGCGCCAGCTTGCGGATCTCGTTTTTATGAGCCAGCAGCCGCCGGGGCCGCAACGGGTCCCGATTGAAGATATTGCCTTTTTCGTAGGGGCTGATGTGCATTCCGTACACGATCAGCTGCCCGTTCTCCACATCCACCCAGGAGTCCTTCATGTTCACCTGGCCCATGCGGAGACTTTTCACCTCGGTGCCCACCAGCTCAATGCCTGTTTCCAGGCTTTCCATGACGAAATACTCGTGCCGTGCCTGCCGGTTGGCGGCGATCTGTTTGGTTTTCACCTGCTCGGGCATTTCGTCACCTCCTCCGGTGTGCGCCCCTGGTTTCTGTTTACAAAGTATAACCCGCTGCGGCCGGCTTTGTCAAGCCACTCACAGCTCGCCCCGGCCGCTGAGCGCCTTATACAGGGTGGTCTCGTCGGCGTATTCCAGGCTGGAACCCACCGGCAAGCCGTAGGCAAGGCGGGTGGTCTTGATGCCCAGGGGCTTGATGAGCTTTGCCAGATACATGGCGGTGGCTTCGCCTTCCACGGTGGGGTTGGTGGCCATGATGACCTCCTTCACCTCGCCGTCGTGCAGGCGGGCCAGCAGCTCCTTCACGCAGAGCTGGTCGGCGCCGATGCCGTCCATGGGCGAAATCAGGCCGTGCAGCACATGGTACAATCCATTATACTCCCGGGTGCGCTCGAAGGCTGTCACATCCCGGGGGCTTTCCACCACGCAGATCACCGAATGATCCCGCTTGGGCGAGGAACAGACCTTGCACAGGTCGTTCTCGGTGTAATCCTGGCAGATTTTGCACCGGTGCAGCTTGGTGTGCGCCTCCTCGATGGCCCGGGCCAGCTCCGCCGCCTCGGCGGCGGGCATGCTCAGCACCTGATAGGCCATGCGAGTGGCGCCTTTGCGCCCGATGCCGGGGAATTTGGAAAACTGTTCCACCAGCCGCTCCAGCGGCGCGGCGTTGTATCCCATGCTGATCGCTCCTTACAGGCCGGGGAAGTTGGCGTTGCCGGTCAGCTCCTGCATGGCCTTGTCGGAGTCAGCGTCCACCACGCGAACAGCCTCGTTCACGGCAGCGGCCACCATATCCTCCAGCATCTCGATGTCGTCCTTGTCCACGATTTCAGGATTGATCTTGATGGAGGTGATCTCGTGCTTGCCGGTCATGGTGATCTGAACCATGCCGCCGCCAGCGGAAGCCTGGTACTCGGTGTTCTCCAGCTCCTCCTGCTTGGCCTTCATCTCTTCCTGCATCTTCTGGGCCTGGCGCATCAGGGCGTTCACGTCGGGCTTGCCAAAGCCCTGGGGCAGTCTTGCTTTCATGGTTGTTCTCTCCTTAGCTTATTTGTCATTGTAGACCACGTCGACCCCTTGGGCCGCGAGTTCTTTTAAGGTATCTTCCACCGTGTGAGACACGCCGTTTGCCTTGGACTTGTCCACATAGGGGCCAATGCCGCAGCGCATGCCGGTCACCTCCTGGATGATCTGCTTCAGGATCTCCTGAGATTCCTTGTTCACACGGATGAAGTCACGGAAGGTTGGTCCGCCTTCGATCAGCACCCGGCGGCCATCGTACACGGCGCGGGACTTGTGAAGGTGGGAATAGAGCTGCCGGTCCCGAGTTTCCAGAATGGCGACCACCTGGGGCCAGGGCTCAAAGGGCTGGGGCGGCTCGCCCTTGGCGGGGGCCGCAAGGCTCTGCCGTTTGGGCTGGGCCTGCTGCACCGGGGGCGGCACCTCCTTTTGCTGGATGGGCTCCGCCTCCCAGGGCAAAGGCTCCGGCTGCTGGGCCGCCGCGATGGGCGCGTCCGCCGGCTTTGCCATCTCCCGGGTCTCCTGTGCACTTACAGGGGGCGTTTCCAGCTCCCAGGGAGGAAGATCCTGGCTCTGGGCCGGAACGCTCTGCTGGGCGCTGTTCTGGGCGGTTTGCGGCTGTGCCGCGGCTTCAGTTTGCTGGCGCACCGCGAAGGGTGCGGGATCGGCGGCAGCGAAGGGCGCCGCCGCAAAGGGGGCTGCACTCTGCTGGCCAAAGGCCGGGGCCTGCTGCTGAACCGGAACACTCTGCACCGGTGCCGTCTGAACCGGCTGCTGGGCAGCCTGGGGTGTTTCAGTCAATGCAAAGAGGGCCAGCTCCAGCTCGATGCGCTGGTCGGTGCCGCGGCCCATCTTTTCCAGCGCGGAGCCCAGCAGGCGGATGGCCCGTACACTCTCGCCCTGTCGGATGCCCTCGGCAGTTTGCAGATACCGGGCTTCCTCCTCCGGGGCTACCCCGCTGAGCAGGGCCTTGCCGCCGGGAAGAGCAGCCAGCATCAGGTTGCGGTAATGGCTGATCAGCTCCTCGCACAGGCGCTTCATGTCCACCGACTGCTGGCGCAGCTGAGCCACCTCGGCCAGCGCCTCGGTGGCATTTTTGTTGTGCAGCGCGTCGCTGATCCGGAACAGGTAGCTGCGGTCGGTCACACCGGCCATCCGCCGCACCAGCTCCTCATCAATCTGGGTGGACACGCCGGCGCAGGTATCCAGAATGGACAGCGCATCGCGCAGCGCACCGTCCGCCAGACGGGCAATCAGCGCCGCCGCGCCCTCGGTCAGCTCCAGCTGCTCCTGGGCTGCCACATAGCTCACCCGGGCAGCGATGTCCTCCGGCTTGATACGGCCGAAGTCGTACCGCTGGCAGCGGGACAGAATGGTGGCCGGCACCTTGTGAATCTCGGTGGTGGCCAGAATGAAGATCACATGACTGGGCGGCTCCTCCATGATTTTCAGCAGCGCATTGAACGCCGCAATGGAGAGCATGTGCACCTCGTCGATGATATATACCTTATAGGCGCAGGCGCTGGGGGTATAGGCGGTCTCATCCCGCAGGTCGCGGATGTTGTCCACGCCGTTGTTGGAGGCGGCGTCGATCTCTACCACGTCCAGAATGGAACCGTCGTCAATGCCCTTGCAGATCTGGCAGACGCCGCAGGGATCCGGGCTGGTTTTGTCCTGGCAGTTTACTGCCTTGGCAAAAATCTTGGCGCAGGTGGTCTTGCCGGTGCCCCGGGTACCGGTGAACAGATAGGCATGGCCCACACGGCCGGTGGCGATCTGGTTTTTCAGGGCCGCCACGATGCCCTGCTGGCCCACCACATCCTCGAAGGTGCGGGGCCGCCATTTGCGGTAAAGCGCCCGATACATCCTGCCGTGCCCTCCTTTCTGCCGGTACAAAAAACGGACAGGCCCGCAAGCGCCAATGCGCCTGCCTTTGCGCTGCTTGGCATACGGATGCAGGCTACCTGCGGCGCACAGGGCAGACCACTTAATGCTGCTCGGTTCCCCGCCTGACATGGTTCATGGGGCCCCATCGCACAGGGCCCGCATCCGTATGCCGAACAGCGCACCGTTTTGGCTCTGTCCGAACAGTGCTATTATATAATAAAACCACCATAAATGCAAGAGATTTTCTGTTGCATTTTCCCCTTGCCCTTTTGCGTGAATTCCGTTATAATATTCGGCGGCCATTTTCTATGATGCTTTTTCCATTTATAATGTAATAAAAGGAGTACTTCATGAACCAGACCTCATTTGCCCTGAAGGGCAATATCTTCTTCACCCCCGCTCCCGGCCAGCTGGCCATCTACCCGGAAAGCTATCTGGTATGCGTGGATCAGAAGGTGGCGGGCGTATTCGCCCAGCTGCCCGAACAGTATAAAGATCTGCCGGTGGAGGACCACAGCGGCAAGCTGATTCTGCCCGGTCTGGTGGATCTGCATGTGCACGCCAGCCAGTACGCCTACCGGGGCCTGGGCATGGACATGGAGCTGCTGCAGTGGCTGGAAGCCAACGCCTTCCCCGAGGAGAGTAAGTTTGCCGATCTGGAATACGCGGAAAAGGCCTACGGCATCTTCACCCGGCAGCTGCTGCACAGCGCTACCACCCGTGCCTGCATCTTTGCCACCATTCACCGCCCCGCCACCCTGAAGCTGATGGAGCTGCTGGAAAAGGCCGGCCTGTGCTGCTATGTGGGCAAGGTAAACATGGACCGCAACAGCCCGGACATTCTGCGGGAAACCTGCGAGGAATCCCTGGCGGAGACTCGCCAGTGGCTGCTGGACAGTGCCGCTTTTACCAAGAGCAAGCCCATGCTCACTCCCCGCTTCACCCCCAGCTGCACCGACGAGCTGATGGCCGGTCTGGGCGAGCTGCAGAAGGAGTTCGGCGTACCCATGCAGTCTCACCTGTCGGAAAACCTTTCCGAGATCAAGTGGGTGAGCGAGCTGTGCCCCGGCACCCGCTTCTACGGTGAAGCCTACGAGCAGTTCGGCCTGTTCGGCGGCGAGTGCCCCACCGTGATGGCCCACTGCGTGTGGAGCGGCGCGGAAGAGCGTGCCCGCATGAAGGAAAACGGCGTGTTCATCGCCCACTGCCCCCAGTCCAACATGAATGTTTCCTCCGGCATTGCTCCCATCAAGAGTTACCTGCTGGAGGGCCAGAAGGTGGGCCTGGGCAGCGACGTGGCCGGTGGCGCACACCTGTCCATCTTCCGGGCCATGACCGACGCCATCCAGTGCTCCAAGCTGCGCTGGCGGCTGGTAGACCAGAACACCCCTGCCCTGACCATGCCGGAGGTGCTGTATCTGGCCACCAAGGGCGGCGGCGCCTTCTTCGGCAAGGTGGGCAGCTTCGAGCCCGGCTATGAGTTCGACGCCATCGTGATGGACGATTCCAACCTGCCCACCACCCGGCTGTGCAGCCTGCCCGAGCGGCTGGAGCGGATGATCTATCTGGGCGACGGCGCTCCCTGTGCCAAGTATGTGCAAGGTCAGCGACTGTTCTGATTTTTCGATATGCAAACGCCGAGGGCGGCGCCGGAAGCAAAACCGGCGCCGCCCTCGGCCATTTTCGTTATGGAGGGTTATGTGGAAAACAGCAGCTTCCCCGCCCGCCGCAGTGCGGCATCCCCAAAGGCGTTGCGCTGTCTTTCTGAGGTTAGTATAAGCTAACTCTGTGAAACCATCATACACTTTTCCCCCGTTTTCGTCCATCAAATCCTTGCACCGGATTTTTCCATCCTTGGCCCGCTGCCTGCCTTTTCGTACCTGCTCGGAGTGCACAGAGTGCGCAGCTTTCTGTTTTCGCAAAAAATGAAATTTTTTTCAAATTAGGTATTGACGATCAATGGAAGTCCTGCTATAATAAACAAGCGGTCACAAAACGGCCGCAAACATCTGGGGGTATAGCTCAGCTGGGAGAGCGCTTGAATGGCATTCAAGAGGTCAGCGGTTCGATCCCGCTTATCTCCACCAAAAAAACCTCGTTCCTTTGGGAATGGGGTTTTCTTTTGCTTAATTTTCTTCCGATATAAAAGCCCCCCGGCCTGATGAACTGCCCCAGATTGTGCGGACAGTACAAAAAAGAGCCCTTAGTAGGAAAGAT
>JACXXQ010000078.1_pt1 | contig 72321 bp, 90 predicted proteins | sample 8621361 | NCBI WGS metagenome assembly JACXXQ01 (sample SAMN15503820, study PRJNA645414) | gut metagenome | isolation source: feces | host: Bos taurus | place: USA | collected 2016 | reverse complement strand
TTTACTACAAAAGAACCATTGCCCTGGCAATACGGTATTTTAACCGTTTTTACTTTTGCTCTTAGATCCGCGTTAATGTCACTGATAAAACCAGAAGAATTCTCCAAATCCTTAATAATGGAATTTACGTATGTATTATCATAGTTAGAATTCCACTGACTATTACCCCGCACATCCTGTAGTAGTAGCCACGTACCATTACATGAATCATCATAAATGGAGGATGGCTTTCCCTGATGAACAACGATAAAGCTTTTAAGCCCTACCCACATTTGAATTTTCAACAAGGTTCCAACTGGTACATTGCCTAGTCTCTGTGCCATCAGCCTTCACCTCCATTGTAGTAGACCTGGAAGGCTCCGGCCGCCAGGATGCCGTCCGGCAGCTGGCTTTTAGGTACCTTTCCGTTCTCGTCCAGGGTGGCCACGCCCATGGGCTGGGCCTTCTCCTGCCGGGGGATAAACACCAGAGAGGTGTCCACCACGGCGCTCACGCTGGCCGTCCCGGAGAAGATCAGCACCGTGCCGAAGATAAACTCCCGCAGCTGCTCCGTTCCCGCCTGGATCCGCTCCCCATCTCCATAAGCGTTTCCGTAGCACATCAGGATCTCACCCTCGTCCGGGTCGGTGGCGAAAAGCCCCAGCTCCTCCCAGTCAAATGCAGGCCGGCCCACGTTGGTGAACTGGCCCAGTACTGTAGCCCGGTTCCCCTGCTCTGTGATCTCGCTTACCGTGATATAGTCGTATGGCATGACCAGTGCTTCCCGATCCAGGCTCTCACCCGATGACAGCGCCCCCGTACCAATCTGCCACCGGGCCACCGGCACGGCCTCCCCCGCCGGCACCTTGGCCAGCAAGGCCGTGCCTTTGCTTGTTAACTGCACTTTGGGAATCATGTGCAATCCACCTCCCAAACGATTCTTCTATCTCCCTGCCTGGGGAACGCCCCCACAAAGAGATTGCTGTCCTGCTCCTGCCGGTATTTGATCTCCCATTGGAGGTGCGCCGGCTTCAGCTCATTGATGGCGTCGATCAGGTCTTGCTTATGCTCCACCTCGCCGATGGTACCCAGGTACCAAACCACGAATTTGTACAGGGCCGACTCCTCGGTCACCTCCGCCGGATATGGGGAGAAACTCTGAGCAATGGCCCGGATCACCTCCAGCGTGGTGGTACCGGTTCCCTTCACCTTGGCTAGGATCCGGTCCCGCCTTCTCTGGTCGCTCAGCGTCCGGTCTACCGGAATTCCCCAGGCCCGCTCCCACAGTTCCAGGCCCCACCCGCTGGTGGTGCTGGGGAAGAGCTGCTCCAGGGTAAAGTCCTTGTCCCGTTCGGCCTGCTCCAGCATCAGGGTCAAAACCCGCTGCAGCTCCGTGTCCTCCGGGGTCTGGCGATACAGCGCCGGGAGCAGCTGCTCAATGGGCGTCATGTCACTACCACCTCTCCAAGAACCGGGATACTGTCCGCCGGGATGGAGATATCCTTCTCCCCTCCGTTTACCGTCAGGGCGGAGAAGTTTTCCACTCCCTTGATGTTCAACAGAATGGCCAGAACCCGGTTGTAGACCAGCGTATACGGGAGATCTTCGTCCGGTCCGTAGTAGATCCGCCCATACTTGGTCTCAATCAGAGTCTTCAGATATTCGGTCAGCCCGGTCTCCAGCTCCCGCTTTACCTCGTCCAGCGAGATGCTCTGTACCGTCACCGTGGCCGCTATCGTGATCTCTAACGATGCGGCAGCCTCCACGGTGGGCGTGGCTCCAATGGGCTTCTTGGCCATTACATTGGCCAGCACTTCCTCTACCATCTCCGGAGAAGCAGGCGCATAGGTGCTGTCCACCAGCACCAGGCCCACTGTCCCAGCGCCGTCTATCAGCTCCACCACCTTGGCCTCTCCGATGCCGGGCACCTCCAGGGCCCATCCCCGGAAGTCCCAGCCGTTTCCGCTGGTGCGGGGAAACTTCCGGGCCTCGTCGATGCGCTCAAAAAGCTGCTCCCCGCTCTCCCGGTCTGTGCCGCCCGCCGCCTGGGTGTTGTAGTAGCTGGACAGGCCGGAGATATTGACCCACATCCCGATGATGGTGCCGGCCTGGATGTTATAGGCCGCGCCCACCTCCATGGCCTCCAGCTGGCATACCGCCCGGCCGTCCGCCCCGATGGCCACCGTGGACAAGGTCACAAACCGAAGCCCCGTGGCAGTGAGAAAGGTCGTTCCGGCGGGTACCACCGTCCCCGCCGTGCCGAACAGATCCATGGAGCATTTGGCCTTTGTCCCCTCCCGCCGGGTGAGGTTGTGGTAGTCCTGCCCTACCAGGTCCAGGAAGCGGCCGCTGGTAGGATCCACAAACAGCATAGACAGCACCGCCGGCAGAGCCTTGTACAGTTCACTCACACGCCGGGCCGCCGGGCCGATCACCGAGTCGGCAAAGCTGCCGGCCATAGACGAAAGACCCGTGGCGGGATTGATCTCCTCCAGGGCCTCCTTTTTGATCTGTTCCGTGGTGCGATCTTCAAACATAGAACCGCTCCTTTCCGTAAACACTGGTAAACTCCACGGTCAAGTGGAGTGTGGAGCCCTCAAAGGATACCTCCCGCACCGTTACCTCCGTAATGTACGGAGAGACAAGCAAAGCCTCCCTCACATACCTGGATGCCTCGCTGCGCTTGGTTTCCGCCAGATAGGGCTGGCCCACCAAGGTCAGCAGCTCACACCCGTAGCTCCAGGTATAGATGGGCCAGCGGTACCGCTCCGTGGCAATGGTCCGCCAGGCCCAGCTTTTTACTGCCTCCAGGCCGGTCACCACTACCGGGTTTCCGCTCTCCCACCTGGGCTCCCCCCGGTCGTAGTCCATGGCCACATCGGTGTACAGAGGCAGCGCCGCCCCGGTATTTTCCTGTGGCAGTGAAAACATGGGGAAAAGCTGCGTCATAAGCCCACCACCTTGCAAAGGATGTAATAGGTCTGCCCGTCCGGTGACATGACCACCACCTGGTCGCCCTTCTCAAGGGCGAATGTTCCCCGCACAAGCTGATCCTCGGTCACCGGCGTGCTGGTGGCCCCATCTGGGCAGGTGCCTGGCAGTGGGTCCTGGGCAATCAGTTTGGGGCTGTACCCCTTTTTCATGCCCTCATTTACAAGGATGGAATCCTGCTCAATGGTCAGTCCGTTGGCCTGGAGACGCAGCGGCTCGGCCTGTATGATTTCCCCCAGCATGATGGGGGCGCTGGGCGCCACACTCCGGGCGGCCGCCCCCATAGCCTGGGCAATGCGCCCGGCGCTCTGTTCAAATGCCTCCATCATTTCACCTCACTTCCTGCCGTGCTCTCGTCCATCAGATTGCGGAAATTCAGCTTGACCTTGGTAAAATAGTTTTTGTTTTTCCAGGTGTGCGTATCGGTCTCGATCCAAAACAAACCGCTCACACCGCTCCCGGTGTCTCGGAGCTTTACGGCGTTTCCAGAAATCAGCCGGGTGTCTCCCAGTGTCTCCACGGTCAAGTTTTGCTGCAATCCGTGGTCTTCCAGCCAGGCCTGAGCCTCTGGGCCTGCGTCCTCGTCTTTTCTCTGGGTAATTACGTGCTCCAAGCGCCCATTGAGGTCGATGGACCCCTGGTCCTGCACCCGGCGCACCAACGCCCCTGTGTCCGTGTAGATGGCCACACTGTTCTGCAGCTTGGAGATGTCCCAGGTATTGGTCACGCTCATAGTGGACTGGATCTCCACCGTGGCGCTGCTGGGCTTCTCCACCACCTCCAGGGCCCCAGCCCCGGTAAAGCGAAGCACAAACCGCTTGCCGCTCTTGTCGGCGGCCAGGGCATACATGGTCTTGATGATCTTGTCCAGGGATACCCCAGGGAATTTTCGGCTTGCGGTGGCTCCGCCCGGAGCCAAAGCGGCCACTGGGATCCCAAAGTCCCCGCACACGGCGGCCGCTGCCTGCTCCGGGCTGGTGTCGTTAAACTGGTACCATCCCTCGTTGCCCACCAGGAAGCGCCCGTTGTCCAGGGCGCTGAGATCTACCACAGCCGACTGGGACGTGGTAGTGGCTGACAGAAGCGGCCCGGTAAACAAAGGTTCACCCTTTACCCGGAAGGTCAGGGCCGAGCCCTCCACCAGCTGCGGCGGCTCCACACTCCCATCCCGTGGCACCGCAAGGGAGAGAGACAGGGCTCGGGCTGCTTCTGTGTCTGACCCGCTCCAGGTAATACTCTGTACCAGCTGAGCCAGGTCTCGCGGTACGCCCCCTCCAGGCGGCGTCAGCAAAAGCTCATAGGCTAGCTCCATGTCTCTCTCCTCTCATCATAGGGTCAGATTCCAGGTCCCTGTCGCGGGGTCCCAGGTGCTTTTTGTCTCGTCCGCCAGGGCTACGCTTGGACTGTCTGTCCCAGCCTGTGGCAGGTTGTCTCCTGCCGGAATGACGATAGTCTGCCCTGGATATATGAGATTTGGGTTTGGGATCTGGTCGCGGTTGGCCTCTGCCAGCCGTTTGTACTCGGTCCCGCTCCCGTAGTATTTTTTTGCGATCCCCCATAATGTGTCTCCTGACTGGATGGTGTAGGTCCGCTCTTGAGCGGCCCCGGTCCCGTCGTCCCGGCTGGTCTGGGCTCCTCCGCCTGACACCGCAAGCACCGGAACCTCTGGCTTGCGGTACTGCTTCATCCGGATGGTAATATACAGGTCGTTGGTACCATCCCGCTCCCCCTGGTCGATGCTCTCAATGATGACTGGAGCATTTACCGGGGTGCCGGATACCATCCACCGCACCACCGTCCCGTTATCGCTCCAGATTTCCAGCTGCTCTAAGTAGACATAGGGATTGGCCACCGCCCCCGGGTTGCAAAAGGAATAAAGCCTGGTAGGCAGCAGCACGTTGCCCAGCGTGCAGCTGCCCATCATAGCCCCTCCTGGTAGGTTGATCTCTCCGATCTGGTCCAGCTGGATGCTCTCCACCCGGTTTGGATGAGCCCATGTGTAACCAGACGGCGTCACCGGGAGCACAAGCTCCTTTCCGGTCTTCTCATCCAGAAAACTCATGATCCGCCTCATGGAAACACCTCCCGCTCATTCTCTAAAAAAGTCATTACTTTTTCATGACAGCGCCCCTGCAGCCAAGTGCATCTCAATTTGATCCGCCAGCCGCTGTGCAATCTCTTCCGCGCTCACTCCGGCACCAAAACTATTTCCTGTAATGGTGATTTGCAGGTTCGATCTCCGCCCCTTGTCCTGCTCTCTAGCCTCCCGAGCAGTGCTTACCCGCTCGTCTTCGTGGAGATAATAGAGGCCATTTTTGGGCACTCGGTCAAGGCCAAATGCATTCCCAGTAAAGGCCCTTGCCGGGTCATAGTCTGAGGAGTTTGGATCCATCCAAGATTTGTACTCCACATTGGGGTTCCCGCTTACTCCGGTACCCATACCCTTGGTCCGTTCTTGGCTTAATCCATACGCAGCGGCCGCTGCCCGTACAGCAGACGTATTTTCCCGTAGAGCTTCCAGGCTGTCTGCCTGGGCATCCAAGTCCGACCTGTACAGGTCACTGGCTTCATACTGTTGCTGAGCCAGGCCCTCGGCAGACGCGATAATATCGTCGATCTTAACCCCTGCCTCTTCATTCCCGGCCTTGTAGTCCGCCATAGCTGCCTGGTATTCCTCGCTAAGCGATTCCAGCTGCTTTGCCGTGGATGCGTCCCACTCCTGAGTCAACGGAGCTCCCTCTAAAACAGCAGAAAGAGCGTCTCTTGTGTAGGCCTCCCCTAAGTTTTCCATAGCCGCCTTGCCAGCTCCAATGGCCTCATAGGCTTCTTTCATGGCATCCCCAAGGGCACCACCATAGGCCTCGATCTCCTGGGCCATGGCCTCACTGCGGGACTGGTTATAGCTCGCGCCGCCTGCATTGTATATCTCATCCATGGTGTCGCTCAGAGTGGAGGAGCGCCCCTCAAAGGTCTTGGACATCTCGTCCATGGCCCCAGCAAACCGTCCAAGGCCTTCCTCAATGATGCTCACCGCTTGGGTACCTGAGATGTCTCCCTTGGAAATCATGTCGTAAATTTGTCCCTGGTTTTTCCCAAGAGCTTCGCCCAGCATCCCGATCACGTCAATGCCCCGCTCCTGGAACATATTGAGGTACTCCAGGCTGGCCTTGTCGCTGCTCTGCATCCGGCTCATAGCCTGGGCCATGGTGGCCATTCCCTGAGCATCTACGCCCACGGCGCTGCCTGCATCTCCCAGTCCGGTCATCAAGGAAAGCATCCGAGACGGATCACTGCCAAATCCCGTGGCCAGAGCCCGGGACATAGTAGTCAGATCTCCGTACTGCATAGGCGTGTTGGCTGCCATCCTCTGCAGATCCTGCAGATATTGGGTACCAACACCGTCACCAAGAAGTCGGTTGAAGGCAATGGTATCCAGCTGCCGTTGAGCAGCTGTCTGGCTGCCAGAGGCCTGGTTCTCCTGCACGGCCTGATATTGAGTATCAAACACCCCGCCATAGTAGGACTTAAAGGCATCATCTCTGGCCTCAAAAGCCTGAGCACCACCGGTCAGCAGGCCGATACCACCTCCAACGGCTGCACCCACGGCGGTACCTACCGGACCGGCCAGGCTTCCCATAGCCGCGCCCTGGACTGCACCGCCCAGTGCTCCGCCGAACAGGCCACCCACCTCGCTGCCCATGGCGGACCCCACCAGCGTGTTGGCCCACTGACCAGCCGCGTCACCTGCCATGTTGAGGATCCCGGCTTTGCCCAGGGCGGCCAGCACGCCTGTGCTGCCAGTCCCTGCCCGGTTCTCCATTCTGCTTGCCATACCTGATGCAGCTTCAAAATCCCGGGTGGTTTGCCGTACCTGACGGCTCACCAGGTCGTATTGCTGGCGGATGTTCTCCAAGTTCTGCTCTGCCTGCCGCCAGTCTGCCTCAGCCGCCTTTCGCTCGGCCTCAGTAGCCTCATCTCCAAGCTCCCGGAATGCTTTTTTTGCATTTTTCAGCTGGACCATTGCGGCATCCATATCGACCCGGATATTGGTTTTTGAGTTGTTGAGGAAGTAGAGTTCCTTTTCCAGCTCTTTTACGTCGTTGCGAAACGCTGTCATGCTGTTTTTCATCGTTACAACAGCCGCAGACAAATTGTCCTGGACGCTCATAGCGATGCTGGCGTCAATCCCCATTTACTCTCCCTCCTCTCTCCGCCGGTCATAATCCAATAGCATGGCACAGACCACAGCGCGCTCCCCGGGGCTCCGGCGGAAATAGTCCCCGGGGAAAACGCCGTATTTGACCAGCAGCCGCTGGGCTATGGCCAGGTCTATGTCACGGGTCAGTTTTTTTCCAGATCCTCCAACGCCGCGCCAATGGCCCGGCCCTGCAGTTCATCCTCGGGGATAGACTCATCATCCGGGCTCAGGGGAACAACGGCCCCGTAGCCGTAGCCGTTGAGCTCGTCGCACTTGCGCAGGATGGCCCGGACCTCTCCCTCCCGCAGCAGCTTCTTCATGGCCTCGATGGGGGTTGGACAGCCCATCTTCTCCTTGTACCAGGCCTTGTCCCGGAACTTGGGCTCCACCGTGCTCTCCATCAGGTACTGGAGATCCGAGTCCTCCATTCCCCGCAGCTTGTTCAGTCGGTCATAGGGCAGCTCTCGCACGGTCAAAATCAGGCCCAAGCGGGCCACCTTCACCCGTGCGGCCTCTGGGGCTCCCACCTCAATGTCCAGCAGGGAACGCACCGCACTCTTTTTCTTTTCCATCTCGGTCACTCCTTACTGCACCTCGATCAAATCGAGGGGCTCCCATCTGGTAAAGGTAAACGGAGCCGTTACTTTTCCAGTTGTGGCCCGCTGCCAGTCGGCAATGGTCAAGTCAGTAAACATAACTCCGTACAGAGCCGCACGTTCCGATCCAGCAGCGTCCGGATCTGCCAGCCTGGTGATGATGGTACACTCAGGCACAACACCATTCTGGATGCTCCGCAACTTGCTCAGCATCCCGCTGTCCACCTTGTAAAGGGTGAGAGAGCCAGACCCCTTGCCGCCGGTGGCCTTGTAGTTCTCCATGAACTCCCCATCCAGGTAAACAGTCTCCGTGTTGAGCTGGACCTTGGCCTGGCAGGCGTGACACTCTGCCAGGCGCGCATCGTCCAGCCACACGCTGCCATAAGTACCGTTGACCACTCGGCGGGCCGAAAAATTCGATCTTGCCATGTCTTATCCTCCTTACGCAATCAGCTGGCCGTAGCCCAGCGCGTCAAAGCTGACCTCAAAGTCCTCCATGGCGTCCACCAGCCGGCCGCGGCACTTGATAAACACCCAGCTTGCCGTCTGATACTCCAGGATCTGCTGTCGGGTCAGGTCGGCAGTCTCCACGCCCTGGCTCTTGAGCCACTGGAGCTGCCGGTCGTAGTCCACCTCCACGTGGCTCTCTCCGGGAGACAGTACACCCTCCCGCTCAAGGTACTGGAAAAACTCACTGATGGCCGTCACCAGCAGCTGCTTGTTGTCGTAGGTGTTGGGGAAGCGGCCCAGATACTGGGTCTCGATGGTGGTGCGCAGATAGTAGGTAATGAGGTCCATGCCCTCCACGATCTTGATCTTGCACCAGTCCTGGTTTCCGTTGGTGGGGATGGTGGTCAGGGAGTTCACGCCCCGGGCAATTTTGGCCTGCAGACCGTCGTGGATCAGGATCAGCTTGCCGTTATTGATGGCCTCGATCTGCTCCTCCGTGGTCCGGGCGGTCACCTGGGTCAGCTCCGGCATAGCGGCATTGGTACAGCTCATGCCCATGGGGATGCCGGCCAGGATGCCGGCAATGCGGGCGCAATATGCCGCCGCAGTAACCGCGCCGGCCGCGTTTTTCATATCGCTCTCATCCAGCTCAATGATGCCCATATCGTTGCTACCGGCGGTCTTCCAGGGCTTCACCAGCTTGACTGTGCGGTACAGGGCCCGCTGGGCCTTGACCCACTCCACCATCTTGGCCATCTCGTCATCTGTCACGTCCTTGGGACCGGCCAGGTAGTCGATGGGATACCGCTCAATGGCCTTCAGGCCGCCCTCCAGGGCGGTGGTGTCCTCAGTCCCGGTGGCGATCACCACCAGGATCACCAGACTGGGGGAGCCCCGGTCGCTGCCCTCAAAAGCGGTGAGGATGTGCTTCTTATTCTCTTCACCCAGGCCCGTGGGGATGAGGGCCGTGCTGTTGAGCAGATACACGCCCTGTGCGTTAGAGTCACGCACAAACATGGCCACATAGCCCTTTTTGCTCCGGCTGGCCACCTCTGCCGCCGCCTTCTCAAACGAGATTTTCAGCGTGGGAAGGCCGATCGTTGTTGCCATACATATCACCTCTTACACTAATTTGTCCGCTCAGCCGTGGGGAGAGCGGAGAATCCGTTGTTAAACTCAAAGTCTTCCATTTTGGGCACATCCGCACTCACCGGATCGTTCATGTCGTCCGGATCGTGGTATCCCGGCTGCTGGTCAAACCAGCTGGCCGTAAATTTCACAAAAGCGCTGCCCAGATCTGCACCATCTCCCAGGGCCAGGAAGGTCACATACCGGTCCCCAACCTTAAGGGATGGGGTGCCGAATGCCAGCAGCACCGCCTCCTGGTCCTTCTGCAGCTCCTCGGTGGAGCTTTCATCATACTCATCCGTGGCGCAGAACAGCTCTAGCTCCGCTTCCATGCTCCATTCCACCAGAGACACGTTGGCCGGCTCAAAGCCACTCTGGACGATATATAAAAAGCTACTGGGCCGGTTGTGATCCACCGGGCAGAAATCCCGGTAGATCATCCGGTCCGGCCACAGCTTGGCCACCACGTCCGCAATGGCGTTGCACACGTCAACACTGGTTGTCATCCGGCCCCCTCCAATCTTCTGGCGATCTCAGCGGCAAGGGCCTGGACCTCCTGCTGGCCCACATTGCCCAGCGTGCTGCGCACCGCCGCATAGAAGTGTTTGCCCGGCACCGCCGGCACATGGATACGGCCTCGGTACCGGTACCCATCCCGCTTCTGGGCGCTTGGCCTGCGGTGCTTATGGCCGCCATCAATGGCGTTGGTCACATAGCCCACCGCGTACTGTTTGCCCCCGGCCGTGGTCTTGTAGGTCTTTGCCTTCGGTCGCACGGCTACATACCCGTTTCTGGATCCGACGTACCGTTCCTGCCAGCCCTGGACCTGTCCGCCCCCGCCGATCTCGCTCCGCACGTCCTCCAGCAGGCTGCGGCCCAGCTCCTCCAGCAGCTCCCGCTTCATGCCTGGGAAATCCCGCTGGAGAGATTCCCATCCATCCAGCAGACGGTCCAGCCCGTCCAGTTCTATGCTCTGCATCCAGGCACCTCCATGTACGATGTCCGGCCGCCCTGCCGGGTGCGCGGGAGAAGAAAGCAAGAATCCCCGCGCCCCGGTCCGATAGGAGGACCGGGTGGCCGATGCCATACCACCCGGCAGGACGGCCGGACTGTGTTCACAGCCGGATCAAATATCCCGGCTGTACATGATCTCGTACTCGTTTTTGTATTCGTCCAGCACATGACAGGTCTGGACGTTGTAGACCGCCGCCGCAGGCCCCTCGGTCACTGTCACCAGGTCACCCTCCAGCAGCTGCACCGCTTTCGGCGTCACCAGCACCAGCAGCCGCTTGGCCTTGGCGTAGCTGTCCTCGGTCTCATACCGCACGTATTTTTCCGTCAGCACCCCGGGGAAGGTCCGCTCAGGCCCCGGCTGCTTCACCGGCCGGTTTCCCGGGCCCACGGTCGTGGTGTAGCCCTGGCCCACGCAGCGCACTACGCTCACCAGCGCCGCCTGGAGATCCAGGTGCATCCGGTCCAGCTTGGTGATGCTGGTGAGAAACAGGTGCTGCCCACGCCACCGCAGGGCCCCGTAAAGGGTGATGTCCCGGCTGCGGATGGTCAATTTTGCATTTCTGGCCCCGATGCCTACCCGGGAGAACAGGTTCGTCCCGCCGTCCACGGTCACCTGCCCCCACAGGCGGCTCATCGGCACCCACTCCCAGGTGTTGGGCGCCGTCTCCTGCAGCTCCAGCAGCTCCAGTCGCTCATCCAGGCTCCCTGCGTCAATGTATCTGCTCATACGCTGCCACCTGCCCGGTCAGGGTACGGTGTCCAAGTTGGACACCGGCTCGGTCAGCTTCAGCTGGGTGAGGAGCCGCCGGAAGGCCGGGTTGTCCGCCACAATAGTGCCCGTGATCGTGGCGTCCCGCAGGTCAAAGTCCCGCAGCACCATGAAGTTGACACACAGATCATACTGGGCCCGCCGGGCGGTGTCTGCCGCAGGCTCGGTAATCCCGGCCCCCTCCATGTAACCCACAGCTGCCTCATAGAAGGCGGGGATCAACATCTGAACCTCCGGGTCGTCGGCCAGCTCGGTTAGCTTGCAGTAGGCCAGCAGCTCCTCCAGCCGCTCGTCGGTGAGGGCGCTCATTTTGCCGCGGTCCAGCCGTTCATGGCGGGCAGATACAGGCTGCGGCCCGCCGCGGCCACGCTGCACAGCACAGCGGCGTCCCCGTTGTGCTGGAACTTGAGACCGATATACCTGGGATTGGCCGAGTCCACCTTGTAACTCACTACTGCCATCTGGGGGTCAGTGCCAACCGCGTCGGTAAACACCACTGCGTCCCCAATGGCGGTGGGACTACCTCCGGTGTCCTGTTCAGAGCCCATCAGGGTGACGGTCAGGGCCTTGCCCTTGCCCAGGGCGGCGGTGGACACCAGGAACGCGATCTCACTGGCGCCGGAGGCGTCCACAAAGCTGGTGGTCTTGTCGGTGGTGGCATCCACGGACTGGGGGGCGAACACGGTGGCGCAAACCAGCGCCTCAAAAATTCTCTTCATAGCGGCTCCTCCTTACTTGCGGTCCGCCAGCGCCACGAAGGGGCTGCGGAGCTTGGTGCTGTTCTTGATCTTGGTGGCGCTGCTGGCCTTGGGGGCGCCGTTGCAGCGGTACACCATGCGGAAACAGTTCTGGTCCGTCAGGAACTCCACATGGATGGACCAGTCCTGCTTAGCGGCGCCCTTGGTCAGCAGGATGTACTGGAAGGGATCCACCAGCATAATATCGCCCTTAGTGCCCAGGGCGGAACAGCTGTCCTCAAACAGCACCGGCTTATTCAGCACTCGCTGGGTGTCAAAGGCGCCCAGGCCGCCCTCGGGGTTCCACAGGAACTTGGACTCGTCTCCGCTCTTGATGGCCAGCAGGGGCAGCTGCTCCTCCACGTCGGGGTGCATCAGCCACACCAGGCGGTTGCGGTTCTTGGGCAGGGCGCTGGCCTGCATCTTCACCGCGTTGTTGCCCACAAAGGTGCCGTTGGGCTGGGAGGTCTCCTTGGCCACGGTGATCAGGGCCTTGGAGTTAAGGATGCCAATGGGCTTGCCTACGCCGTCGCCGGCGATCACCGCGTCAGTCAGCAGCCGGTCAGCAGCCAGGGCGAAGCCGGTGGAGGCGAAGCCGGTCATGAAAGCAGCGTCCTGCAGCATCTCGTCGGTGCAGTAGAGGAAGCCCATCATCTTCTCCAGGTCCATCTTGATCTCCCGGAACTGGGGCTTGCTGGCGGCCACGGTGGCGCCATCAGCAGCCCAGCACATCTGTACCCCGCCAAACACAGACTGGCTCACGTCAGTCTCATCTGCGGAGATCCACCGCATGGAGTTGGCCGCGCTGGAGCAGGTGTACCGGTCCAGCCGGTTGAGCAGGGGGCTCATCTGCACCGCGCTCTCCAGAATGGCGCCGGCGAAGTCGGTCTGGATGGCAAAACCGCCGTCCGCGCCGATGCCCTCGTTGGCGCCCAGCACCGCGTTGTTCACCTGCTGCAGCCGCTTGTCCTCCACGTGATTCTTCCGGAAATTGTAGATGGCGGCCAGCTGCTCGCCGATGGAGGCAAAGGGCTTGTCCTCGCCGCCCTTGCCATCCTTGGGAGTCTTTTCTCCGCCGTGAAGAATGCCGTCATACACGGGGCTGGAATTCTCCTGGCTCTGCTTGGCCAGGTTCTCCAGGCTCTTGATCTGGTTGTTGATGCCCTCCATCTGCTCGGTAATCTTGTCCACCTCCGCAAAGTTGCCCTCGTCCGCGAAGGCCTGGGCCTTGGCCAGCAGCTGGCTCTTCTGGGCCCGGAGTTCCGTGATCTTCTCCATGAAATCCATAGTCTTGGCTCCTCTCATTTAAAAATTTGCAAGCGCCCGCAGCTTTGCCATGGCGCATTTTGCCCGCTCTTTTGCCTGTTCCTCCCGCCTGGCATCCTCCAGGTGGTCCTGGTACTGCTGCCGCATGGCGGCCGTCAGGCGAATCCGGCCGCCCGCCGCGGCCACAAAGGCGGCGGGGTCCTCTTCCGCCCCGGCCTGTCCCACGATCTCATCGATGAGGCCATAGTCCAGGGCCTGGCTGGGGCTGATCCAGATGTTCTTATCCATCAGGGCGATCAGTTCCTCCCGGCTCTTTGCGCCTCCCCGGGACGTGTAGACCTCCAGCACGCAGTCCCGGGCGTTGTGCAGTGCCTCTGCCGACCGCCTCATATCGTGGTAGTCTCCCTCAGCTGCGGCGCTTGGGTTGTGGTAGCACAGCAGGGCCCCAGGCTCGCTCTGGATGACCTGGCACCCGGTGGCCGCCAGGGTGGCCGCGCTGGCCCCGTAGCCCTGGAACAGGGCCGTGGTCTTACCCTGGTACCGCCGCAGCATAGATCGGATCTCGGTGCCCACCGTCATATCCCCGCCTGGGGAATTGATGAGCAGAGTCACCTCATCCCCGCCGGCCGCGTCCAGGGCCGACTGGATGTCCATGGGGGCCGTGATATCACGCCAGCCCCACCAGCGCAGGATGTCCGCCGAGTCGTTGTCCCACAGCTCTCCTCTCAGCGCGATGTCAACCATCGTTTACGCCTCTCCTTTCAGCACGGACTCCAAAGAGCCCAGATTTTTTGTCACCAGGAACTGCTGTCCCAGCCCGCCGGGGATGGGGTTCATTTCCTCCTTGGCCCGTCCCTCGTCCGGGTTCATCAGGGCGTTCTGAATCATCTCCCGGTAGAAGGTGGACCGGGTCACCGGGTCCGCTCGCAGCAGCATCTCCACCACGCCGTGGATGTACACACCCTCCCGCTTCTGGGCCGGGGTGGGCAGCTTCCAGCTGTCCTCGTCCTCCCACTGCACCACGAAGGGGAGCAGCACGTCGGTCACGTAGTTTTGCCGCTGCTGGCTGTTGCTGTTGTAGCTCTCCTTGCCGGTCTGCAGCATGTGCTTGGGCACGCCGGTAAACCGGGCCACCTCCTCCACAGCAAACTCCCGGCTCTCAATAAACTGGCTGTCCCTCTGGTTGAGCCCCAGGGGAGTGAACTTCATCCCGTGGTCCAGCACCGCCACCGCAAAGGCGTCGTCTGAGGCGTAGGATTTGAATTGCTCCTTGACCTTGTTTCGGGTGTCCGGACTGGCGTCCGTGTCGATCTCCACGATGCCGCTCAGCCGGGCCCCATTCTGGTAGAACTTCTTGCTGTACCGCTGGGCCATGGCGTCCACCGCAATGGCCTCCCGGGCAAGCTGTAAAAAGCCCCGGCCATGGATGCCGTCGTAGGTCTCAAAAAACAGAATGGACAGCTCATAGTTGGAGAACCGCTTCACAGCCCCGTCCACGTTGTACTCGTACCAGTACTGGCCGCTGTCCGGGTCCCGGAGAATGGAGCAGCACTCGGTGGGCAACGGCAGTCGCTGGATCACCCGGCCCGCGTCGTCCCGTCGGTTCCACACCGCCCCGAATCCGTGCCAGAAGGCGTTGGACATGACCACCTTTCGCATCAGGAAGGGCGACATGTGGTCGTTGGGCCGCACCTTCAGCATCCGGCGCAGATACTCGTCCTCATACGGGATCCTGGCGTCCCCGTCCTTGCGGTATGCCCCGAAGGGGATCAAACCAAAGGAGTTGGTCAGGATCCGGTGTGCGGCCGCAACAGGCGAGAGATGCTCCGCATTGGCCTGGGTCCCCTCCATCTCCTCCCCGCTCAGAAAGATCCTCTTAAACCATGCCTGGACCTCATCCCAGCTGAGCACCTGACCCTCCATGCTGGCTCTGGGCCCCTGCATGGCCTGTCCTAAAATCAACGCTTACCGCCTCCTCTCGACCTGGCCACGACAAAAGCGTAGCCCGCCAGGCACACCCCGGCCGCCGCAAACCCAGCTGGCCGGCCATACTGCTCATAAGCCGCCGCCGTCAGGCACGCCCCAGCAGCGATCAGAAGCAGGTCATCCAGATACAGACCCAGGTATCCAACCGTTGCTCGGATCACCTGCACCAGCACAGGCCAAATGCTCTTCTTCTCGTCCATTCACAAACTCCAATCCTCAGACATAATGTGGGCGTTGATGTCCGGCCCGGAAGGCATCCTCAGCAGCGCCACCGCCATCACGATGATCCAGGCCATCGTCATGTCAATTCGTCCGATACTCCGGTTTTTCATGGGCTTCAGGTTCTCGTTGCCATCCACGTGGCAGCGCACATTGCCAAAGCACCACCGGGCGGCGGTGTTGTGCTCATGGAGTAGTTCATGGGCTCGCATCAGCCGCTCCAATTCCTTCATGGCCGGGGACATCTCCTTGATGGTCTGGGGGAGCTCCACCACACTGATACCCCGCTCCATCAGACGCTGAGTCAGGGTGCGACTGAGATAGGGGTCCAGACCCAGAGTGTCCAGGTCAAACACTTGGGCACACCAGGCCACTGTCTCCTCCACCATGGAGAAGTCCACCATGTCCCCGGGGCACAGAGTGAGAAACTCCGCCCTGGCCCAGTCTCGATATGGCACATGGTCCCGTTGCTCGGCCTCCACGACTCCATCCTCGGGCCTCCAGGCCCAGAACAGAGTCACCCAGGTGTCCAGCCCCTCCTGGGGCGGGAAAAGCAGGGTCAAGGCCGTCAGATCGGTTGTGGTGGACAGGTCCAGCCCGCCAAAGCACCGCTTGCCCATCAGGTAATCCCGGGCGGCCTGCCGCCGCTCCATGACCTTCAGACCGCGCCACTCGTCCCGGCTCCACTGGGTCTTGTCATACAGCCCCAGGGGAAGCCATCCAATCGTATGAGTGGAGATCCACTGGTTGAGCCGCAGCCACCGGAATAGCCGCTCAGCGCTCTCGCTCTGGCGCGCTGCTCTGGCTTCCCGGCGGAAATCCCGCAGCTTCAGGTTGTGACCGAGACCAGGGTTGCAGGCAAACCACACCGCCTCGTCATAGATGTCCAGTTCCGCAATCTTGTCCGGATCGTCACTGGTGAGGACAGATACCCCGTACATGATGGGCAGCCACGCCGGATCATCGGCGTCCAGTTCCCGCTCCGGCTCCCCTTGCCTCCAGGCAAGGATACGCCGGCACTTCTCATGGATCTCCCAGCCGATACTTTTCCGGTCCGGATCGTCACCGGCGGTTGTCAAAACGATTACCGCCTGCTGCCGCCTGGCAGCGTCCGATCCAGCGGTAAGCACATCCCACAGCCTCCGGTTGGGCTGGGCGTGCAGCTCATCGAAGATGATGGCGCTGAAGGAGTAGCCGTGCTTGGTCTCAGCGTCTGCGGAATACACCTTGAGCACGCCGCCAAACCTGGTGTGGATCTCCCGCTTGGAGTCTACTGCCCAGGCGATGGGGTCGTGCTCCGGCTGACCAAGACAAGTGTGCTCCACCATGTACTTGGCCGCATCATATACCTGGGCTGCATTATCCTTGTCCGAGGAGAAGATGCCCACCTTGGGCCGCTTCTCCCCGTCCCACAAGAGGTGGTACAGGCCCAGTCCGGCAGAAAGCTCAGTCTTTCCGTTCTTCTTGGGCAGCTCATCGTAGAGAAATCGCCGATACCGGCTCCAGCTGCCGTCTTCATCCTGCTCCTGCACGCCGTAGAACCCACGGATGGCCTCCAGCTCCCAGTCCAGAAGCTCGAAGGGCTCCCCAGCCCACTCGTTGGATCCAAAGCACAGAAGGGAGAAGAAGTCCAGCACATCCTGCACCGCCTGCTCGCTGTATCGAAGTACGGCCCCGTCGTCCGGGGCGCAGATCTCCACAGGTCCAAGCTGGATCACATTAGGCACGGCGTCTTTCCTCCATCATCTTGAGGAAGGGGTTTTCCTCTTTGTCCTTGCGCTCCGGGAGCACCAGGCGGCACCGGCTGGTGATGGTCATACCCATGTCATTGGCGCAGGCCCTGGCCTGTTCAAAGTAGGACTTCTGGGCCTTGGTCCACTTGTTCACCAGGTCCGGGTCCTGTTGGTCTAGGGCATCCTGAACCAGGCGGCAGGCCGCCGTGAATTGGTGCTGTGCCACGATGTAGCGCCCAACCGTATCCCGATCCAGCTGGGCCACCCCCATGTCGGTGGCCAGGAGTTCCTTGGCCAGGGCGCGGAAGTCGGCCTTCAAATACTCTGGCAGCCACTTTGGCACTCGCATCTTGGCAGGCTTTGGAAGCTCCACTTCTCCGGCCGCCCTCTGAGCCTTTTCGGCCTTGCTCAAATGCTTTCGGCCGTTGGCCTCCAGCACGCTCAATTTTTGTCTGGGCCCTGGCATGTTCTCAGCTCCTTTCCCGCCTTTCGCCCCCGTGGGGAAAAAATCTCACACGGAGGGATGCCTGCGGTCTTACGCCCCCCAAGCCAAAACAATTTTGGCCTGGGGGGATGGTTCAGAAAGCCGCAGGCTTTCCCCGGGTGCGCATAGGCGCAGCGCATCCGCGCCCGGGCGCCCAAGCGTTCTACCGTCTCGCGGTTATCTGCTTCGATCTTTCTTGCGTTCTTCAGCCATTTCCCTGGCTGTTTTCCGGTTGTGGCAGCGCTCGCACAGGCTCTGGTGGTTAGCCGGATCTATGAACAACTGCCAGTCTCCACGGTGAGGCTCCACGTGGTCCACCACGGTAGCCCAGGTACGGACGCCCCGCCGGGCGCACTCGCGGCAGAACGGCTCCCGCAAGAGCTGCGCGGGACGGAGGTCGTCCGTCCAGAGGGTCAGGCTGTACCAGCTGTGGTACTCCGCCGATGTACGCCTGGGCGCTTTTTTCGGCTTGTGTCTTGGGCAGTACCCATCCCTGGTCAGTTCCCGGCATCCTGGATGTCGGCAGGGACGGAGCGGCTTCATGGCCACGGGCTATCACCTCCGGGCAAAACAAAAAGCCAGCGCCCGACCCTGACTCTCATCAGGTTATCGGGCACTGGCTATCATCGAGCACTGGCCATCTTGGATATTGACTTTGATTTCTGACTTGCACTTATGGCACCAGAGGACTAGGTTCTTAGCCTGGGTGTCTTCGCTGGCCTTTTGGTGCATCGTCGTGTTGCAGAAAGGGCAGACATACCGTCCTTTCCTCACAACAAGTTTACCACATCGCACATCTGTTTGCAAACCTTTTCGCCGCCTTTCTGTGTGATATGTAAGAGAATATACTTAACCCCGAGACCGAAAAGAATAGAAAAGCTATTCTTTCTTCCGTCTCCTCCTGCAGCTTCTGTGCCGCTTCTTCCTGTCAGTTTTTGGCAGCATATACTTGATCCAGGCAAATTCCCCGTACCCATTGACCACCGGTCCCTCCCGGGCCAAGGTCTCCGCCTCGGGCGGTGCTGCCAGTGTCACGCAGTCTGGCACTGTCTCGGTCTCGGCCTCCGGCCGTCTGAGTCCCAGAGATGGCGTCCAAGTGCGCTCCCCCACCTGTGGGTGGCCCCACTCCCGTGGCTCCTTGGTCAGGTAGCTGGCCAAATCCTCATAGGTGTAGTCCCGATGAAAGGCCAGCCTGCGCAGCTCCACGTTGTCGCCGTAGATCCAAAGCCGGCGGATCTCCTCCAGGTCGGTGCCAGTGGAGTTGAGCACCAGGTGGTGGTGCAGCCGCCCTCCGGGACAAGCTCCCTCGGTGACATAGATGTAATGGAGTTCCTCTCCCCTCTCAGTTCTAGCCTTGCGCAGCTTCGAGAGGAATGAGCGGATCTTGCGCACCGCCTTGTCCCGGCTGTCCGGAAGGTGCTTGTCGTTGTAGGTGAGGGTCACGAACAGGTCGCCATCATCAAAGTTGGCGGCCAGAGTCCGTTCCAGCTTCTGAAAGGAAGTTCGGGCGTTGAGCTTCTCCCGGGCGGCAGTGCTGGCCTTCTGCTTCTGGGCCCGGGCCTTGGGGCTGTCCCCTGCCGTGCATGGCGTGTACACCACCGCAAAAACTACCCGGCCCGCCCGGATCTTCCGGAGGATCTTACTCATGGCCATCCTCCTGTTCCAGTGCGTCCAGGGCGGCCCCGATCTGTCTCCAGACCTCCATAGGAATTTTCTTTCCCTCCGTGATGAGTTCCCGGATCAGTTCATCGGTAACCGGCTTCCCAGCCAGCGCAGCCACCTTTGCCAGGCATCCCAGTCCGTTGGCCTTCCGGTAGGCGGTAAGCCGGGCCAGGATCTGGTTCTTTTCCTTGGCTCCACACCCGACATAACGAGGGAAAGGCGGGTCATCCGACGCAATCTCATCATCCGGGTCCTCGCCACTCCCTTCCTGCCCATCGTCCACCCAAGGATCGCTCCAGGTGCATGCCACCCCGCCCAGTTTGGGGAGGTATTCCAAGGACAAACCTACCCCCTGCCCTACCACCAGCACCCCCAGGGCCAGGCTGTCCATGATGAAGCTTCGCACCGCCCGCAGATCTGCCGACTCCTTTGCCGGCACCCGCACCACTAAGACCGGCCGGCCCATCTTCTCTATCTCTGGTCGCAAAACCGTTTCATGTTCCATTTCTGCGCTCCCTTCTCTTTTCTTTGGTCCTTTTTCGTGGGTTCACGAAGATGATCCCCATGCAGGGCGACCATCTTCTCCCGGGTCAGCTTGTCTACCACCCGGCCCAAATCTCGCAACTCGCCCATCTGTCTCAGACGTTCCAGGTTGTAGAGCGTCTGAGCGGTCACCCGCAGCGTCAAACGGCGCATATTCTTCTTCATACAAAATCCTCCATGAATGTTCTTTTTGTCATGTGAAATGCTACATCTGAGGTGATTTTATGGCTAAGCAAGGCATGGCACGTCCGGAATGGACCCACACACGCCCTCACAACTCACAGTCCCCTGTCCCTGAGATTCAGGGCAAGGCCAAACACGGCAAGCACAAGGCCAATCCCATCATCCCAGGCACGTCGGGTGCAGACCTGAAGGTGTTCCACTCCAAGCCCTTCCCCACCACCTCTCTTCTGGACACCGACCTGGGCCGGGATAATCTGACCAACGATCTGCCCGCCGCCGACCTGGAGGACCTGGAAGAGCTGTAACGGATGCGATCCCGCCCCACAAAGGGGCGGGACTTTTTTACTCCACAGACCTGATCAAAAGGGTAGCTTACCCTCGTCGTCCCACTCTGCAAATTCCTGGGCAGGCTGTGCTGGAAGGCTGCGCTCATCGGCGTTGCCCTCGCTGGGAGGTGCTGCCTTGGCTCCGGCAAAGTAGATCTGATCGGCCACTACCTCAGCAGTGCGGCGTTTGGCACCCTCTTTATCCGTCCAGTCCCGGATCTGGAGCCGACCCTCCACCACAGCCAGCTGGCCCTTGCGGAAATATTGCTGGGCAAACTTAGCCTTGGCGTTCCAGGCTGCCACCTCGATCCAGTCGGTATGCCGTCGGCCCGTGGCCTGATCCACAAAGTCCCGGTCTACCGCCAGAGAGAAAGAGGCCACCGGCGTACCGCTCTGAGTGTACCGCACCTCTGGGTCTCGCCCCAGGCGGCCCATGAGGATAATTTTATTCAGCATCCGCGGCCTCCTTATCGTTTATAGCCCTGATCTCATCGAATGTAGGGAAATATCTTCTCTGCGCAACCAAAGTCAGAAGTTCCAGAATAGCCGGGTCATTCGTTTTGATCGGCTGCCCACAGAAGGGACATGGATCACCGCATTTCAGCATGGTCAAAAGTCCTCCTCTTCTGCATAACCAAAGGGGCACGAATCGCAACTCAAAGGTCCGTCTTCATCCACTTCTTCACATGGACGTGACTCTGGCCCATCCATGGGACATCCACACTTGTATATGATCATGTAGAATTCTCCTTCATCCATTCCTCCCGGGTCTTTCCCTGGAGGTGCATACATTGCTCCGGTTTATAGTAAAGAGTCCGGGCACAGCAGTCCCTGTCCCATCGGTTAAACCGCCGACCGCCATCTGTCCGGTGCATGGCCGGGGCCTCTCCGCAGCAGTTGCAGCAGGAATGGCCCCGGCACTTCGCCGTGCACGGTTCAAGCTGTACGGGTGGCCGGTTCATGGCTTCTCTTTTTCAACTTACCAGGCTTTGTCTGGGTCGCCTTGGCCTTCTGATCCGCAAACCAAGGAGTCAAAATCTCCCGTTCCCAACGGTCGCAGAAGTCCCGCACCTTTTGGGGGATTTTGTGACGGTACTGCTTTCGCTCTCCATGGTGTTCATTTCCGTAGCCGTGCAGCTGGATCTCCACCGGGATTGCCTTGGTCATGTTAATCTGCAAGGTGTAATAGCTGCGCTCCGGCCGGCGGTAATGCCGGACAAAGAAGATAGGCTTTCCGGAGCAATGCTGGCTGCCATAGGTCCCGACACAGTGCCGCAGGATATTTCCTTCGGCCACAAGCTCCTCCTCGGTCCTGGGCAGCACCACGCATAGTTCGCCGTCTGTCCACTCCAATTCCCGGTACTTGATAAAGGTGCTGGTAAAGCCCAACTGGTAGGAGGCTTTTGCACGGGCTGTCCAAAACTGAGCGATCCGATCATGGGCAGCCAGCAGATCCCGGGGCCAGAGGGTCTCCTCGGTCTCCGCCAATTCCGCGTCCCGCATCATTTTGCGGTAGTCGATCAGCAGCTGCACACCGTCTTGAAGGATATCATGCTTTTCCAGATACCGCACCACCCGGGCCGGGACCAGATCTGCCCACCCGGCGGCGACCATTTCCAGAAGATGCCCCACAGCCTTGCTGCCGATGCGCTCCCTGCAATGCTCAAACTCCAGAGCGTCAGCTTCCGGGAATTGACGATGGTATCTGTCCCAACATGCCGCATCCTCAGACTCCCAATTCTTTTTGCGGATCTCACGGAATGCCGTCTTGCTCATGTGAAGCATTCTGTGCGGCTTGACCTCCATCCAGTCCACCCATGGAATGGGCGGTGCATCGCACAGGTCCGCCTTGGTTGCCGCACAGTCAAGCTGCCTGTCGATGGCTGCGGCAACAGCTCCAGCAAGGCCCTGCCGCATCAGGTTTTCCACCTGCGGGTGTCTCTCCCACACATGGAGATATGCCCCAGGCCAGCAGCCTTCCGCGCCAATGTACTCGTCCAGGGCAGTTTTTTCTCCCGTATGTCCATCCAGGTCCGGCCCATAGTTAAAGGTCCAACCGCCCACCCTTCGGTGGTTCTCAGCCTCCCAGGAATAATACAGAAGCTGCATCGGGTCCCTGGAATGGGTACATGGAACCCATTCCGCCTCCATCACATCCCCGCTGCGCATCTCAGCCCGGAACCGGCGCACCTTTCCCTCCAAATCCACGACCAGGGCTGCATAGGGTACAAAGGTCGTTGTATCGCTTCCGATGTCATCCTGACAGCGGCGCACCAACCAGTACATTACCGCTGTGTAGCAGTCGACGTTTACCACCTCGGCATGAAGGACCTGAAAGGTCCGTCCGTGTCGGAGCTCCGAGCGGTGCGTGACCTCAGCTGTGGTCCAGCAGCGTGGGCAGGTGATGGTATCGCCATTGAAATACACACTTGCATCCAGGCCAGGCTCTGCATACCCTTCGTATGTCTGCCCATCCGGCCCCTCTGTCAGGACAATCCCGCCCTTGGAATAGCCGGCAATAAAATCTTCCCCGCAGTTGCTGCAAGTGCAGCGGGCACCCCAGCGGCGCATTCTTGACCGTTCCCAGCGCTTCCATTCCTCCGGGCCCATAGTCTGCTGAATCTCATCTGCCAGCTCCACTGACTCCCGGTGGTACAGGACCAAGGGATAGCCAAGTGCATTGCAGTCGTAAACATCCATCAGGGTTTCTGTCTTAAGCGCACCGCTGGGCTGGACCGGAAGCTTCGCGGCAAGTCCTTTCCAGTTCTCGTCCATTGCCGCCACCTCATAGGAAGTCCGCGAGATTGAGGACCTTGGGAGCATCCACACCGGCGAAACCAGAGGGCGTACCAAGGCCATAAAACTCCCGCAGGATCTCCTCCGCTTCTGCCGGACTGACACAGGAAAAGCCGCCGCTTTTGTGACCGTCTGCAAAGGCCTTGATTTTCTTCTCCGCCTGGACGATTCCCATGCTGGGATTCTCCAGATCCTTTGCCAGCAGTTCCGCGCTCTCCGGCTCCTGCCGACAAATATCCTTCAGCTGCTCCGCCACCATCCAGGGTGCGGAGCGCTCCTTGACCTTGCGTTGCTGCTCATTCAGCAATTCGATTGCCCGCTCAGTCATTCCGCACACCTCCCGATCACCTCAGCCAGGGCCCGCAAGGCCTTCTCTACCCCCTGGGCGGCGGTTTGGTCGGCCCGCCCCCGCAGCTTGAGGAGGATACCCCGCATTTTGTTGGCCTGTTCCTGGGCTTGCTGGAATAACACCTGAAAGGTGGCCATGTCCTCGTCGGAGGCCAGCACCGCGTTCTTCCGGGCCCGCTCAGACTCCTGGAGCTGGGTTTTGACCTGGTCCAGATCGGCCTGGGCCTCCCTGGCCTGGGCCTCGGCCTTTTTCTGCCGCTCCTTGGCGCGGTCCAGCTTGCCCTGCATCTCGGCCATGGCTTCCGCCCGGGCCTTTTCCAGGGCCTCCGGGTCGGCCACCGTCTCCACAGCCACCTCCACCGGCCGGGCTTTCAGCTCCTCCAGCTCCGCCGCCAGCTTCTTGGCCGACGCTGCGGCCTGCTCCTGATCTTCCCGGGCCCCGTTCAGCCGGGCCTTGAGCAGAGCCATGTCCTCGGCCATCTTGGCCCGGACCTGCTCCGCGGTGGTGGCCTCTGCCTGGGCTTCCTCGGCGGCCTTGCGAGCTTCGTCCCGTTCCTTAATCGCCTGCTCCAACTGCCGAGTGGTCATGTCAATGACGTTGTTGTCCTCCATGAACCGCTCCCGTTCCTCTGCCGGCAAAGCCAACAGAGTCAATGCTTTGGTGGCTCCCAAATCCGACAGCGCTGTCGGATTTGACCACTCTCTTGCCAACCTCATAAACCGCTGCGCAGCTCGCTCTGAAAACTCCACCCGATCGGCCAGCCAGTCCTTCCACTCCCCATGGGGCAGCATGTCCTTCGCCTCGATGAGGCACCGGCCAATGGTGAGGATGGCCTCTCCCCCGGCCCGCTTGGCATCCAGGATCTCCCCGGTGATAGCCTCGAGAGTGCGCCCCTCAGCGGGCCTTGCCATAGTCTGGGCGAGGATCCGCCCTAAATCCGGCTTACTCATGGACCATGCCCTCCTTCTTCAGCAGTTCAGCCACCCACGCCCGGTAGTCCCGAGCGGCGGAGCACCAGGGACTCCAGGCCTGGACGGCCCGGCCCGCCCAGCTGGACTCGGGCACCTTGTCAGTGCGGCGGATCACAGTGCCAAAGATGGGGACCGGGCACTCCTCCCGCAGGGTGGTCATAGCGTCGTCTACCACCGGGGCCCGGTGCCACTGGTTAAAGAGCACCCCCGCCACCCGCAGAGTGGGCTGGATGGAGCGCAGGTCGTCGATCTGCTCCACCAGACCGGACACTCCCACCGTGGAGCACACGTCGGACAGCACGGGGATAATGATGGCGTCGCTGGCCAAGATGGCGGAGACACAGGCCGTGGACAGGTTGGGCGGGCAGTCGATGACGATCACATCGTAGCTCTCGGCCTCCTCCACGGCTTCCCGCAGATCTCGCAGGGCCCGGAAGGAACGGCCGGAGGCAGAGGTCACCGCCTCCAGATCCAGGGCCCACAGGTCCTCCGAGGCGGGCAGCACGTCCAGGCCCTCTACGTCGGTATGTACGGTCAGTTCGTCATAACAGATAGCATAGCCCCGGAGCAGCGCCCCCAGGCCCGCATATTCTCCCTTGGGCAGGAGGATGCCGGTGGCGTTGGCCTGCCCGTCGGCATCGATGAGCAGCACCCGCATGCGGCAGCTGGTGGCCAACACATAGGCCAGATTCACGGCGGTGGTGGTCTTCCCTACCCCGCCTTTCCGATTAACAATGGCAAATGTTCTCACGATGATAACTCCTCTCAATTTTTTGGGCTAATCTGAAATGCCTCCCGGATGGTGCGGCCTCCCACCTGGCCCTCGGCTACGTAGTAACGGCCCTTGGGATGGATGTAGACCACCTTGCCCCGCACCGCCCCGGTGCGTGCCTGTACACTCTCCGATCCCTGGCCGTGGACCCAGCAGTCCGGGAGGAACGTAATCGGGTCTCCCACTCTCACGGCACGTCACCCCCTTCCTCAAATGGGATCGGTTCACTGTCCGCTAACGAGGTGAATGTCATCTGCTTGTATTCCGGCTCCCGGCGCACCGGCTTGTCCACCACGCTGGGCTTGAAGCTCTGGTGCGCGCCGTCAAAGACCAGGTAGACGATGCCGCCCGCCTCGCCGTCCTTGTTCTTGGCGATTTTGAGACAGCGGCGGCTGCGGGGGTTGTTGGGCTCCTCCTTGTACAGCAGCAGCACCCCGTCGGCATCCTGCTCGATCTGGCCGGACTGGCGCAGGGAGTGCAGCCCCGGGGCCTTCTCGTTCTCTCCGCCCTTCTGGGGTCTGGAGAGCTGGGACAGCGCGCACACGGTGATGCCTGTAGTCTGGGCCATCACATGCAGGTCCTTGGAGATCTGGGTCACCTGTTCCACGTCGCTGCGCCGCCGGTCATCTGGGGCAATGAGCTGCAAATAGTCGATGTAGATGATATCGTACCGCCTCGCCAGGGCCAGGGCCTGAATATCCACCACGGAGAGGCCGCCCGCCTGGATAATCTCCAGCTTACGGCCTACCATGGCGCTGCTTCGGTACTCAATTTCCCTCCAGTCCGCGTCCTGGAGGGTATGCTCTTTGATCCGGCCGAAGTCTACCCCGCACACGGCGGTGACGGTACGGTCCATGATCTTGTCCGGGTGGGTCTCCAGGGAGAAGTACCCAACCCGCTTGTCCTTGGCCTGGGTCCAGGCCAGCTGGAGAGACAGCGCTGTCTTGCCCGCGCTGGGATAGCCGCCCAGCACGATAAAGTCGCCGTATTCGCACCGGAAGGTGCCGTCTATCTTGTCCATTCCCCAGGGCACCAGGTTGGCCGGCTGGCGCTGGCGCTCGTAGAAGTTTAGAAGACCCTGCTCCATGCTCACGATCTTCACCCCGGGCCGGTCGCCCAGGATGCGCTGCTGCTGTTCCACCAGCTTTTGGACCTCCTCCAGGGAGATGCAGTTGACCTCATTGGCGGCCAGGCTCTGGACGCGCAGCAGCTTGGACTTCTCCACCAGGAGGTCCAGATAGACCTCCACGTTGGCGGCGGTGGGGGTCTCGTCCATCAGCTCGTGGAGAAAGAGGGCATAGCTGCGCCCCACCTTGTCGGCCACCGTGACCGCGTCCACCGGCTTGCCCGCCTGGAACAGGTCCCGGCAGGCCCGGAAAAGGGTCTTGTACTCGCCGGTGTAGTCCTCCTCCCGGCTGCGGTGCATCACGATCCCGGCCACGTGCTCCCCGTCGAAGAGCATGGAGCCAATGACGGAGCGCTGGGCCTCGTAGTATTCGCCTTTGCTCATAGCAGGTAGGTCCCCTCCTCCTCCAACACCCGAGCCGACTCACCCTGGGCAGTTTGAGTGCGGGTGGGCCGAGGCTTGTCCTCATCCTCCCAGCGGCGGTTATTGAGCCAGGTGGACGCATACGGAATCCCAATGCCACGCTGCCACTCCTCGCTTGCCATCTGACGCTTGAGGGCGCGGGCCATTACCACCAGCAGCGCGTCGTCCGGCTTCAGCTTGTCCCAGGCTTTGATGGCCGCCTGTTTGGACCGGCCGCATGGATACGCAGCCCAGAAGTCCGCAAACCGCTCCGGCTTCCAGTCCGGAGCCTCTTTCGGGGCATTGGACCGCTTGCCGCGCTTTTTCGCTGGCTCGTCCCCCTTGGGGGGATTATAGGGGGGATATTCTACTGTACTATTACTTGTATTATTCTCTCCGCCATTTTTACGGGGAGGTCCCCCTAATTTTGCGGGGACCCTCCCCGCATTTTTAAGGGGAGGGGGTACAGTGGAGCCAGGTGGCCCGCAGATCCAGATTTTCCGGCATAAGACCTCCTGGTTCTCTGGATCCCGCTCCACCTCCATACGGATGTGGCCCCGATCTCTGAGCTGCTTGAGCAGCCCCTCCACGGTCCGCTTGGAAATGCCCAGTGTCTCGGCCAACCGGGCGTTCCAGGCCCAGCAGTAGCCCTCCGCCTGGGCCAAGGCGGACAGTTCTCCATACAGCAGCTTGGCATTGGGCCTCAGGGTGTGGTCATCCCGCACCCGGGCCGGGATCACGGAGTACAAACTCCGGTATGTCTCACCCATACAGACGCCTCCTTGTCCGCGAGACAAACCCATTTGCCAAGTTCACGGCCACTCCATTGGTCAGGCGCACCCAATGCTCCAGATTATCCGGCGTGGATGGCTTCAGAAGCTCGGCCGGCATCTCATATTCTTCCTGGACGCGGAATCTCATGATCCGCAGGGCCATCTGTCTGTCGGCCTCATCCATACCGGGGCCCGACAGAGCATCTGGGTAGCCGCCGCCGTTGTCTGCTAGAAACAGCAGCTCCGCCCGCCTCTGTTCAGACTCCCATCGGTCTTTTAAATAATCAGGGATCATAAGTTCTCCCCCTTGTCAAACTCTTGTTCCTGTGCTATGCTATTAGTGTTCTCACGGTGGGCTCCGCCCATCGGCCCGGGGGTCGGCAAAGCCCTCGGGCATTTTTTATGCCATGACGGCCGCCCAGTAGGTCAAACCAGCCAGAACGGCCGCCACTAGGGACAGCCCGCAAATGAACCATTCCAGCGCCTCGTACAACACAGGATGCTCCCGTCTCAATCTGTCCCACCACATCAGCAGTCCTCCAGAACGTCCAAAAGCTGGTTCATCTGGTAGATCACCTCCACCGATGCTCCCTCCTGGACAGCTTCCTTTCGCAGCCGGCGCACCCGCTCAGACAGCGGCAGTTCCTGCTGCTTGCGAAGATAGATCCCCTCATCGCTCCCGATGACCTCAATGGGGTCGCCCTCGTTCCAATCCAGTTGCTCCCGCATACTCTTAGGGATCACCACCCGCCCCAGCGGGTCCATTCTGCGAATGATCGCAGTCATAAAAATCCTCCCATTCTCCGCCCCACCGGCCATCGGTGGGGCGTTTCTTATGTAATGCTTCTTGGGCGTCTCACCCATGGCCTTGGCTTGAGCCCAGGCCCCGGGCGGCCATCATCTTGCGCATCTCCGCGCGATAGAGGATCTCGTTGAATTTGGCGTCTGCCCGGTCCTTGTCCTCCTGGGTGAAGTTTTTACAGTAGGTGTCGTAGATCTCCACATGGGCTCCATTGGGCGTATCGAACGACATGACGAGATCGTCAGGATTTGCCGGCATAATATCGCCTCCTCACGAAAGTCTATTCCCTTGACAGTCTGTCCTATCCCACAAAACTTGGAAGGGTTACCGCCAAAAGGACCACCAAGCTCATAATCACTGCCGCCTTTGCATTCTCCATGTACCAGCGACGCCGCTGCTGCCGAGTCATGGACTCATACTCTCTCTTGGTCATGTTAGCCTCCCTCCGATATGTCAGTCCCCGTGCTCACAGAACCGCAGCTCCATGCCGCACTGGATCAGCTCCTTCAGGTCTTCTACGATGGCGTCATACTCCGCTCGCTCCTCCTCATCGACCCGGTTATCCTCGGCGATCTGCATCAGACGTTCCACCGAGTGGTTCTTGGCAAACCGGGTAAGCCGGTTGAACAGCCGCACCACTGACTCCATCATGGTACGGGGCTGGATCACGGGGATGATACTGGACGCCAGCTCGTCATACAGGTTGACGTGCTGCACAGCCAGACGCTGGGCGTTGTAGCAGATCACCATCCGTGAGACTACATGATTGGGTGGGATGCGCTGGCCGGTTTCATATGCACGTACACTCTCCACGCTGATACCCAGCTGCTCTGCGGCCGCTTCTTGGGTGATACCGGCATTCCGTCGAGCTATTTTATAGATATTCCGGTATTCCTCCGGCATGGGAACTCCCTCCTTCTTGGAGTAAAATATATTAAGCAGAGGTGCGCCCGGGGGGCTCCCGGCCCAGCAGCTGATCGGCCGTGCAGCCAAGCAGATCACACAAGGCGATAATGTTGCCCATGGAGATATTCTTCATTCCCAGCTCCCAGTGGGCCACCGATCCCGGCGTGACGTTGATTCGCCTTGCCAGCTCTACCTGGGAGAACCCCTTGGCTTCCCGGAGCTCCCGGAGCCGATTCTCGTACACCATCGCGCACTCCTCCTTTCTTTTTGGTGTTGCTTGCCACTGGCAAGCGTGATAGAATAAAATAGATATTTATATCTCATTGGGGTGATCCCATGCAAAGAGCACAGGAAATAGATACAAGTGCCATCGAGCTATCAGGAACAGAAAAAAAGATATTAAGGACCCTTCTAAATAGTGGTGTGATGCCTGACGAACCGCTTACAGATGAAATGGACCCATATCCCTATCTGCACCGCACCAATCTGATCGAGCGATGCTACTCCGAAAAATATCCGTATGAACATCCCGGGCCCGGTGTAATTACAATCCCGCTCAACGCGATCCGGATTACCGATAAAGGGCGGGTTGCATTACGCCGCTCGCAATCGAATTCGTCACATTGGAAATGGCAGATCGTCTGTGACATTGCAACGCTTGTCATTTCACTTGCCGCCTTCATCAAGTCGTTCTTTTTCTGACGCGACTTCATAAATACCGGTGCAGCCTTGGACCACAAGGCAGCTCTGCCCCGTCTCCTTCTCCAGCTTCTTCCGTATAAGCACAAGCTGCTGCTCCGAAAGATCGGCGGAAGCATACGTAAAAATCAGCACCTGTATCACCTCCGATCTTCTTTACCGCGAACTGGGCGGAGCAATGACCCACAGGTCGGATATCTTCTTCCCCTCCAGTTGTGCGGCGCGGTACTCTTCGATCATTTGCAGTAATACCGCACCTTGCAGCTCTGGAAGCTGTTGAAGCAGTGCTCGGATATCGGATAGCTCTTTTAAGATGGCTTCCATCTGGTCCACCCTTTCCCCCCCCTCTCGTTTGACTTTAAATCACTTGCTGTGAGTAAATCATAAATCCGCAATTGCGGATTGTCAATAAATAATTTGCGCGTTTTCCAATTTATACGCAATTTCCAAATTCTTTTTATAATAGGAGTGGTGCCTCTTGGATGCCAACGTTTTTGTGCAAAATATCAAACGCCTTTGTACAAAGAAAGGCATTAAGCCGACTAATGCCTGCAAAGAAAGCGGCGTTGGGAGTAGTTTCATAAACGATATTGAGCGTGGACGAACCCCCTCCGTGGCCAAGGTACAGATGCTAGCAGACTACTTGGGTGTAACCACCAGCGAGCTGCTGGGCGAAAAAATAGAGCCCGGCAGTGGTGCCGGACCCCCGTCAGAGAATGAATTGATTTTCAGATCACTTCCTCCAGAGCTTCAGGAGGAGGCGCTGCGCTACATGCGCTATTTGGCTCAGACCGCTGCACAGCAGCAAGAGCCAAAGAAACCTGTTGAGGAGTGAGCAGGCGCTCCAGCGCCCGAAATTCTTGGATGCGGCGTGCAGGATCATCGTCCATTCTATCGCTCCTCTCTACCACTATTCTGTTTGACAATTATAGTACATTTGTTCTATTATTTCAATAGAGCAGAAAAAAATTGTGTCCAAGGTGGACACGGGAGGATGACAATATGAGGCGTTTTTTCCTAGCGACAATAGTACTGGCTACTATGCTTTCTTGTGCTGGCTGTGGAAATGGCGCAAGTAATAATAATCTTCTTTCTATAGTCAACAAAGAAACAGGTACAGAAATTAGCCTTGGTGAAGATATGGCCAAAGTTGAAGAAAAAATGGGGAGCCCTGTATTCTATCCAAAAAATAATGTCTATTTATATGGAGACAGCAATTTGCCATGCGGTTCTTTTTCTGCTTATTATGATTATGGCACAGTTTCCTGCTTGATTTTTTCAGATACTAAGTGGGAAACTTCGTCAAACATAACAGTAGGAAGTTCTCTAAATGAATTGACGGAAAACCTTGGGAATGCTTATCTTGAGGACGAAGTTGATGGGCATAAAGTTATACGGTACCAGTTCACTGATAAACTCAAACTAGTAAGCGAAAACAAAGAATCGGCGTATAACATTTTATTCTCCATCAACGAAGATAATTGTATTTCTGGTGTAATGATTGCAACGGAAGAATATGTACAAGCAAATTGAAAAATAAGAAGCCGCCCCTTCAGGCGGCTTTAACCAGCACCTCTATATTCAAAAAAACAAAGGAAGAAGGAACGTAAGATGGGATTCCGCTTTCGTAAAAGCGTAAACTTGGGCCCGCTGCGTGTGAATTTCAGCAAATCGGGAGTCGGGTACAGTGTAGGCGGGAAGGGCTTCCGGGCCACGAAAAAAGCAGGTGGAGGATTCCGCACTACCGCCTCCATTCCAGGCACCGGAATTAGTTATGTACGGGATTACCCCACCTCTGGAAAGAAGAAGGCATCCGCTTCAACCGCTTCCCCTTCCCCCTCTGGGAACTCCAATCAGACCACACCTCCTTCGGGCGGTAAAAAACGTCGGAAATGGCCTTATGTTGTGGCGGCTGTTTTGGTTATTGGGATGATCGGCTCCTGCGTACAGAATGATGATACCGATCAGGTTTCCGGCGGTGGATTTACGTCCCAAGTGTCCTCCTCCATTTCGACCTCTGAACCTGAGGCCCCCGCTATCACTTCCCTCTCCCTGGACTGCGACCAGGCCATCGAGCTGGATGTGAAGGACACCAAGTCCATTCCCGTTCTGGTGCTGGAGGAGGGTGCTGATGCTACGGATGTGGAATTCACTAGCTCTAACCCCAATGTCCTTACCTTTACCCCTCAGGACGACAACGGCACTCTGGTGGGCGTAGCCACCCCCAAGGCTGAGGGTACCGCAGAGATCTCCGTGTCTGCCGGCGATGTCAAGAGCCAGGTCGTCACCATCACCGTCATTGACTCGGAGCGCATCGCCGCCGAGGAGGCTGCCAAGAAAGCCGCGGAAGAAGAAGCAGCTCGCAAGGCCGCCGAGGAGGCAGCAGCTCAGAAAGCGGCAGAAGAGGCTGCTGCTCAGCAGGCCGCCCAGCAGCAGAACCAGCAGTCTCAGTCCAATGGCCGCACCGTCTATATCACCCCCACCGGCAAACGGTATCACTATGACAACCATTGTAACGACGGCACCTATATCCCATCCACGCTGGCAGAGGCTCAGGCCAAAGGTCTGACTCCCTGCAAGAAGTGTGCGGGAGGCTAGTATAATATTTAGAAGGAGACTGTACCATGATTGACTTTAAAAACGCTTCTTATTTAAAACTCAAACCCGTCCCCAACAGCGATTTTTCCGGCATGATTCAGCCAATGTTTGTTCCTGGAGAAGAGATTATCCAGTCTTTCCGTGGCATCCGCGACGGCGTAGTCTTTACCAATAAGCGCATTTTTGCAATCAATGTCCAAGGCATCACCGGGAAGAAAAAGGACTTTACCAGCCTTCCGTACAGCAAGATCCAGGCGTTCTCCGTTGAAACTGCCGGTGTGCTTGACCTGGACAGCGAGCTGGAGCTCTGGTTCTCCGGCATGGGTCTGGCCAAATTTGAGTTTGTCTCTAATGCGGATGTCTCCGGCATCTGCCGTATGATCAGCGAAAAGGTTCTCTAAGCCATACATTAAGTCAGCAAAGAAGCCGCCCTCTCGGGCGGCTTCTCAAACCCCCACCATTCGAACATTCGTTTTGTTATAACAGGAGGCCCGCCATGCCCGAACTCTATGACATCTATCTGAGAAAATCCCGGGCCGACCGGGACGCGGAGGCCAACGGCGGCGGGGATACCCTGCTGCGCCACCGCACGGCTCTGTTGGATCTGGCCCGGCGGATGGATCTGACCATCTTCCACATCTTCGAGGAGGTGGTCTCCGGAGAGAGCATCGCCAACCGCCCGGAGATGCAGAAGCTCCTGGCCGAGGTGGAGGGCGGCTCCATCGCTGGCGTGCTGGTCATGGAGGTGGAGCGACTGGCCCGCGGCAACACCAGGGACCAGGGCATTGTGGCCGAGACCTTCCAGTACTCCAACACCAAGATCATCACCCCCCTGAAGATCTACGACCCCGCCGACGAGTCCGACCAGGAGTATTTTGAGTTTGGACTCTTCATGTCCCGCCGGGAGTACAAGACCATCAACCGCCGGCTCCAGCGGGGGCGCATGGCCTCTCTCCAGGAGGGGAAATACATTGCCGCCGCCGCTCCCTACGGCTATGAACGGGTAAAGATCAAAGGGGCCAAGGGCTACACCCTCGCTATCGTGGAGGACCGGGCCCAGGTGGTACGCCACATCTACGACCTGTATATCAACGGCCTGCGCCAGCCAGACGGCAGCCTGCGCCATATCGGCAGCAGCGTCATTGCCAAGCAGCTGGACCGGGAGGGCACCCCCTCCCCTTCCGGCGGCCGGTGGGCTCCCTATACAGTGCGGGATATTTTAAGCAATCCAACCTACGCCGGCTTTGTCCGCTGGTCCTGGCGGCCCACCGTGCGCAAGGTGGTGGACGGCGTGCTGGTAGAAACCCGGCCAGTGAACAAGGCCATGGCCCTTACAGACGGGCTCCACCCTGCCATCATCCCCCGGGAACAGTGGCAGCGGGCCCAGGATATCATGGCCTCCAGGGCCTATCTGCCCATGCCGGGCAACCGAACCATGATCAATCCACTGGCTGGTCTGGTCTACTGCGAACAATGCGGCCGCAGCCTGGTGCGCACAAAGGGACGCCGTGGGAACGCCAAAGACATGCTCATGTGTCCAAATAAGGACTGTACCTGCAAGGGCAGCACCCTGGACGAGGTGGAGGGGGTGCTGATCCACAGCCTGGAGCGCTGGCTCCAGGCTTATCGGCTCAAGGTAAAGCCCGTAAAGGGCCCTAGGAAGCGCTCTAACACCTCCCACTTGGAGCGCACCCTGGAGGCCGCCCGCCGGGAACGTGATACGCTGATCTCCCAAAAGGGGCGGCTCTACGACCTGCTGGAGCAGGGGGTCTATACCATCGACGTGTTTACCCAGCGCCAGTTCGAGTTGGCCACCCGGATCTCTGCTGCTGAACAGGCCATCCAGGAGGCCCAGCAGCAGCTGGACGCGGAACGCCAGCTGGATGAGCTACGCCTGAGCATCATCCCCAGGGTCGAGCGCCTGCTGGATGTATACCAGCAGTTGGAGACCCCGCAGGAGAAAAATGAGATGCTCAAGACCTGTCTGGAACGAGTCGAGTACCGGAAAACGATAGGTGGCCGTTATACCCAGAGCGATATGGCGCTGAAACTCTACCCCAAAATCATCCCCGTCTCCTCTCATCCTTGATTTTTGATGGAGCATTGTTGTAAAATAAAGAAAAAGCCGCCCGATCTGGGCGGCTTTTATCTTAGGTGGGGCTATACCTATGGCCCTCCCATGGCGGTGGCCCCTCTCAATCAGGTCACACGGGTAGTAGACTACGCTTTGAGCGAAATCCCGAAGGAAAAAATCTGGATGGGCATGCCCAATTACGGCTACGACTGGAAGGTGCCCTATCAAAAGGACACCATGGCCCGGTCCATCTCCAACCAGCAGGCCATTGCCCTGGCCCAAAAGTACTACGCCGCCATCCGCTTTGACGCCGCCGCCCAGTCACCCTGGTTCCGGTATGTGGACGGAGACGGCCAGGAACACGAGGTTTGGTTTGAGGATGCCCGGAGCGTACGCGCCAAGCTGGAACTGGCCCACAGCCGGGGGCTGTATGGGGTAAGCTACTGGAACCTGATGCGCCCCTTCCCCCAGAATTGGACGGTGCTGACCACCCTCTACGAAATCGAAGACTAGGGCTGGATTTTTCCCGGAACATGGAGTAAAATGACGGAGTAAAAATTTTCCCACAAAGGAGAACTGAGAATTATGTCCGTGGAAGTTGGAATCAAGGGCCGCGCCGAAGACGTGGTCAGCGAGAAGAACACCGCCCAGGCCGCATGCTCCGGCGCTCTGCCTGTATTCGGCACCCCCTTTATGACCGCTCTGATGGAGAAGGCCGCCTGGACCTCCATCGCCCCCTACCTGGCCCCCGGCGAGAGCACCGTGGGCACCAAGCTGGACGTGAGCCACGACTCCGCCTCCCCCATCGGCATCAAGGTGTGGGCTGAGAGCGAGGTCACCGAGGTGGACGGCAAGCGCATTGAGCTGAAGGTTGCCGCCTATGACGAAAAGGGCATGATTGGCCACGGCACTCACCAGCGCTTCATCGTCACTGACGAGCGCTTCCTGGCCAAGACCGCCAAGAAGCTGGAGGGCTGAGCGATGTCCATCGAGCGGGTGCGGGCCTACTTTAAGGAGTTGGGCCGAGAGGGCGATATTCTGGAATTTCCCGTCTCCAGCGCTACGGTGGAACTGGCCGCCCAGGCGGTGGGCGTGATCCCTGCCCGGATCGCCAAGACCCTCTCCTTCCTGGTGGACGGCAAGTGCGTGCTCATCGTGGCCGCGGGAGACGCCAAGGTGGACAACAGCAAGTACAAGGGCCTGTTCCACACCAAGGCCAAGATGCTGACCCCGGAGCAGGCGGTGGAGATGACCGGCCACGCCGTGGGCGGCGTGTGTCCCTTCGCCAACCCGGAAGGCGTGGAGACCTACCTGGACGTGTCTCTCCAGCGGTTTGACACGGTATTCCCCGCCGCGGGCAGCTCCAACTCCGCCATCGAGCTCACCTGCAAGGAGCTGGAGGAGTACTCCCACAGCCGGGGCTGGATTGATGTATGCAAAGCCTGGCAGGAAAATGGCTAAAAAAATTCCGTGAGTGGTGTCACTCACGGAATTTTTTACTCTTTGATCTCATTCATGATATCCAGCAGCATGACCAGCTCATCCCGGCAGCCGTAGTTGTCCAGCACCTGGGGAGACAGCTCTTCCGCCAGTAGCTCCGAGCCCAGCTTCTGAGCCCGGGACAGGTCCTGGCGGGTCCCTACCCCCTGGGCCAGACACCGCACCAGGCGGCAGATGCAGTTCACATTGCCCTGTTTGGCACCCTGCCGATAGAGGGTGTAGGCCTGCTTCAGGTCCTGCTCTACCCCCAGCCCTTCCTCATACATTCGGCCCAGAGACCAGTAGGCGCTGTCCATGTTCTGCTCTTTGGCCTGCTCATAGCAGGTCCGGGCTTTGTCCAGATTTCCGGCCTTCTCCAAGTACCAGCCCATGTTGTAGACAGCGTATACATTTCCAAGCTCCGCGGCCTTGCGGTACCATTCCATGGCCTTGCCCAGATCTTTGGGCACGCCGCGGCCCTTGGCCAGCAGCTCAGCAAAGTTGTTCATCCCCGCGCTGCTGCCCAGCTGGGCGGACCGCTCATACCAGAGCGCGGCGTTGGTGTAATCCTGCTCCACGCCCTGGCCCAGTTCATAGCTCAGTCCCAAGGAGAACATGGCCTCCCGGTCCCCCTCCTTGGCCGCCTTTTTATACCACTCCACAGCCAGATCCGGAGCGGCCGCCACGCCGATCCCGTCCATTAGACAGTCGCCCAGCTGTACCATGCCCCGGGTGGAGCCCATCTGGGCCGCCTTGCGGTAGAGCTCCACCGCCCCTGCCGGGTCGGAGTCCACCCATTTGCCGGTCTGCTTGAGCCACCCAAGGCAGCACATTCCCTCCGGGTCGCCTCCCTGGACGGCCTTCTCATACCAGCGCACCGTCAGCTCCTTGTCCTGCTCGGTGCCTACGCCGAACTCATAGTGCTTGGCCAGGGCCGTCTGAGCGGGAGCCTCCCCCTGAAGGGCGGCCGTGCGCAGCCACTCCACCGCTTTGGCGTGGTCCTGGTCAACGCCGATCCCGTCCTCCAGACAGTGAGCCAGCATCCGCTGGCCCCTGGCGGAGCCGTGCTCCGCCGCCGCCAGATACAAGGAAGCGGCGCCCGCCGGGGCCTGAGGTGTGCCGATACCCTGCTCCAGACAAACACCTAGATTACACAGGGCGGCCACGCTGCCCATTTCCACCGCCTGCTTGTAAAGCCAAACCGCCTGTCGAAGGTCGGGCTGGATCCCGATGCCCTGCTCCATGCAAAGTCCCAGGTTGCAGGTGCCCCAGCCGCTGCCCAAACTGGCAGAGCGGCGGAAGCAGGCCAACGCTTTCTCGTCGTCAGCGGGCTCCTCCTCCGTCCAATAGAGCCCCAGGCGGCACCACTCGTCTCCGGTCAGTTCCTCCTCCCGGCGTTCCTTCAGGGCCTGGCCGCAGCGGGGGCAGGCATCGGGCAGGGTATCGCCCTCTCCGAACCAGAGGCACTCCTCATTGGTACAGCTGTAAATCATGCGCTCACACCCCTCGCTCCACGATTTCATAGATTTTCTTCAGGTCCAGGCTCTCACGCAGGGTCTGGACCAGTTTGTCATATTGGCGCTGCTTATAGCTCCAAAGGGTTTCCTTGGGGGCCTCCCCGTCCCAGTGGAGCCCCTTCTCCTCCATCAGCAGGCAGACAAGCCGCTCCACCAGCTGGGGCGAATCCAGCAGACCGTGGAGGTAAGTACCCAGCACCGAACCGGACACCGTAAAGAGCGCCCCGCTTTGTCCCATGTGGATCTCGTACCCCTCCAAAGGACAGCCGGAGAGTGAGGCGAACAGCCCACGGCACTCCGGGAAGGGACAGACCGTACGGGTGGTGGTCTTTTCAGAGGAAAAGACCGTGGTGGTATCCAGCAGGCCCATACCATCCATGGAACCGCCACCCTCTACGCCTAAGGGGTCGGAGAGCTTCCGGCCCAGCATCTGATAGCCTCCGCAGATGCCCATCACCGGGGTTCCCCGGCTGGCCAGCTTTAAAATGGCCGCCTCCAGACCACACTGGCGCAGCCAGCGGAGATCGGCCAGGGTACTTTTGGTGCCCGGCAGGATCACCAGGTCGGGCCGTCCCAGCTCCTCAGCCCGATCCACGTACCGCAGGCCCACCGCCGGGTGGCGCTGAAGGGGATCAAAGTCGGTAAAGTTGGAGATGCGCGGCAGGCGGATAACTGCCACATCCAGAGGCGCCTTACCGCCCTGGGCGCCCAACCGGGAGGACAGGCTGTCCTCCTCGTCCAGGTCCAGCTCCATCCAGGGTACCACACCCACGACGGGGACTTTGCAAAGCTCCTCCAGCTGGGTGAGGCCGGGACGGAGCAGCTCCACGTCCCCCCGGAACTTATTGATGATGGTCCCCTTCACATAGGGGCGCTCCTCCGCCTCCAGCAGGGCCATGGTGCCGTACAGAGCGGCAAACACCCCGCCCCGGTCGATGTCCCCCGCCAGCAGAACCGGAGCCCCTACCATCCGGGCCAGCCCCATGTTGACGATGTCCTTGGACTTCAAATTGATCTCCGCCGGGCTTCCCGCCCCCTCCAGCACGATGATGTCGTACTGCTCTTCCAGCGTGTGGTAGGCCTCCATCACCTGGGGAATGAGCCGGCTTTTTTGCCGAAAGTACTCCGAGGCGGTGAGGTTGCCCACCGCCCGGCCGTTCACAATGACCTGGCTGCCCACGTCGCTGGTGGGTTTTAAGAGGATGGGATTCATCTCCACAGAGGGCTCCACCCCCGCCGCCTCCGCCTGCATGACTTGAGCCCGGCCCATCTCCAGGCCCTGGGCGGTAATGAAGCTGTTGAGGGCCATATTCTGGCTTTTAAAGGGGGCCACCTTGTAGCCGTCCTGGCGGAAGATGCGGCACAGTCCCGCCGCCAACACGCTTTTGCCCGCGTTGGACATGGTGCCTTGGATCATAATGGATTTTGCCGGCATGTTATTCTCCTCTCAGCAGCGCGCTCAATGCGGCGATCAGCCGCCCGTTTTCCTCCGGGGTACGAAGACCCACCCGGTACCACCCCGGCCCCAGGCCGGCATAATTGGCGCAGTCCCGCACCAGAATACCGTTCTCTCGCAAGCGCTTCCCCAGGTCCTCCGGGCCGCGAAAGAGCAGAAAGCAGCTCTCCGACGGGCACACCCAAAGTCCCAGTTCCTCCAGAGCAGCTTTCAGCTTTTCTCGCTCCTGCTCTATCATAGCAAACTGTTCAAAAGGCCAGTGGTGGAATGACTGTAAAGCGCACTCCCCTGCCATTTGTGCCGGGATCGATACTGGCCAGGGCTGTAAGATGTGGGCCATCTGCTCCAGCAGCGCCCGATCCCCACACAGGCAATAGCCCAGGCGCAGCCCGGCCAGAGCATAGCTTTTTGTAAGCGCCCGGAACAAAATTAGGTTTCCTCCCGCCAACTGGTCAGTCAAGCGGTCAGGCCGGGCGGCGGTGAGCTCCAGAAAGCACTGGTCCACCGCCAGCATGGCTCCCACCTGACGGCAACGCGACAGGACCTGGTGCAAAAGTATCTCATCCATCAGCCGCCCGGTGGGGTTGTTGGGATCGCAGAGGAATACCAGCTCCGCCCCGGGGACGATGGCCTCCAGCAGAGCTTCATCGGGAACAAATCCATGTTCCTGAGAGAGGTGAACCTCCTCTATCTGGCAGTCCACTCCCTCCAAAGCCCGGCGGTATTCTCCAAAGGTCGGGGCAAGGAGAATTGCTTTCTTAGGTCTCAGGCTCAGGGCAAAGCGGTCAATGAGGTCGGCGCAGCCGTTGCCCCACAGTACCATGCTCTCCTCCACCCCATCCCGCTGGGCGGCGGCACGGACCAGCCCCCGGCACTGGGGATCGGGATAGCCCTGGCGCAGGACTCCCTCTTGCGCGGCGCGCAGAACGGGTTGGGGCGCTCCGGCGGGATTGAGACAGACCGAGAAGTCCAGCAGCCCAGCATTGCCACCGTATACATCTCCCCCGTGAACGATCCGTTCCATCACTTCTCACCCCTTACAACCATATAGAAAGCCCGGCAAAAAGCAGCAAAAACAGCGCTGCAGTGGTGTACATCAGCCCACAAGCGCGCGGAATATCCTCCGGCTCTACCGGGCGGATCGGATCGCCCAGGGTGGGCTTGTGGACTACCTTGCCAAAATAGCTGGCGTCCCCTGCCAGTTGCACTTCAAGGGCGCCCGCACAGGCGGCCTCTGTGTGGGCAGAGTTGGGAGATGCGTGCTTCCGCCGGTCCCGCCAGAAGATGCTCCAGGCCCGTAGGCCAGAGCAGCCGGGCAGTAAAACTGCCCCGATACACATCAAAAGCCCGGACAGTCGGGCAGGAATGAAGTTCAGCACATCGTCCAGCCGGGCGGAGGCCCAGCCAAACCAGCGGTACTTCTCATTTTTGTAGCCTACCATGGAGTCCAGAGTGCTCACGGCCTTGTAAGCCATCCCGGCGGGCAGCCCCCCCAGAAAGAGGAAGATCAGCGGGGCGGTCACCCCGTCACAGGTGTTCTCCGCCACCGTCTCTACCGCCGCCTTGGCCACCCCGGTCTCATCCAGAGCTTGCGTGTCCCGACCCACAATGCGGGACACCGCCTGCCGTGCCCCATCCAGATCGTGCTTTTTTAAGGGGTAGCAGACCGCCATACTCTCTTTTTGAAGGGACCGGGCGGCCAGCAGCTGGTAGGTAAACCACAGCTGTACCACCCAGCTAAGCCACGGCGACACTTGACCCAGTCCCCATAAGATCAGGGCGCTGCCGCCGCCAAACAGGATGGGAAGAGCCAGCGCTAAAACGATTCCGGCCCCGCGTTCCCCTGCTGGGGTCTTAGGAAAGATGCGCCGGAGCAGTCTCTCCAGCACAGAGATGGTCCGTCCCATCCACCGCACCGGGTGGGGCATCCAGTGGGGGTCCCCCAGCAGCAAATCCAGAGCCACAGCGGGCAGCAGGACCGTCCAGAAGAAATGTGCCATGGTTTAAAGCTCCTCTAATAATTTGAGGGTAAGGGGATTTTCCTGAACAGATACTCGGAAGCCTCCGCAGTTTTTCACCTGCCAGTCATAGAGCTTGCGCTCCGGACGGCCGAAGGTACCCATCACCACCAGCCAGGTCCCACCGTGGGCTACGATGGCCGGTCGCTGCAGGCCCATAGCTTTGGCCTCCTGGGCCACGGTCTGGATGCCACGGCGGCAGCGGGCAATGAAGTGCTCCATGGACTCCCCATGGGGGAAAGTGACGGTCATGTCCCCGCCGATCCAGGCGCGGTAGATTTCCTCGTCCTTCAGCTCCTCCCAGGTCTTGCACTCATAGTCCCCGAAGTCACACTCCTGAAGGTCCGGAACGATGTGCTGCTCCATACCGGGAAACAGAAGCTCCGCCGTCTGGCGGCAGCGCTTCAAAGGAGACACCCAAAGGCCGTCCACCTCCGGCATGCGCTCCCGGCGCTCCAGGGCCAACTCATCCCCCTCCGGGGCCAAGGGTTGGTCCGTGGACCCCACATATTGTTTTTCCAAATTACCCGGCGTCAGACTGTGCCGGATGAGAACGAATTCCATGGTTGGCTCCTTTTCCTTTCTTTATTTCAGCCGCATGGCCAGACCGCACTGGAGACGGTATACGGCCTGGGCCTCGTGGGCCAGCTGACAGCACAGCCGTCCGATGGCCTCCCGGCGCTCCCGGTCATGGCGCTCCATCGGCACCACTCCGCAGCCCACCTCGTCGCAGATCACCGCCTCATAGTTCAGCAGATCCTTCAGCAAGGGCAGGGGCTCCAGCGCATGGAGGGCGGGCAAAGTTTTTTCTGGGTCACAGCCCAAGGTCTTGGCAAACTCCCGCTTGCCTGCACCCCGGCCGCCGATAATCAAAATCATAACACCGCCTCCAGACGCTGTGCCAATACCAGGCCCGCCAGACAACCCAGCTCGCACAGCTGCAAAAACCACCCCGCCAGATCGCCGGTCACCCCGCCAAACTCCTTAAGGGCAGTATGTTTGTAGTAGAAGTAGACAGCCAGTCCCGCTGCCGCCGACAGCAGATACCAGGGGTTCAACGCCCCCAAGGCCAGCACGCACAGCAAAGCGCCCAGTACCAGGCTCCAGGGGAAGCCCGTCCCGGTTACCGCCGAGAGCATCCCCTCTCCCCGGGCGTTGGGCAGACGCAAGGCTCCCCATCCCGACAGGCACCGGCTGTAGAGCGGCAGCAGACATACCGCACCCAGGGTATTTATGTCAGGGAATTTCACTTCATACCATAGGCCAAACAAGGCCAACAGATAGCACACACAGCCCAAAACGGCAAAAGCTCCCACCCGGGAGTCCTTCAAAATCTCCAGCTTTCGCTCTCGACTCTGGTGGGAGGCCAGGGCGTCGCATACATCGCAGAAGCCGTCCATGTGGATGCCTCCGGTGACCAGAATAGGCAGCAAGGTAAGCCCCACCGCCCGCAGGACGGTACCCAGCTCCAGAGCCCAACACAGGGCCAGCCAGACGGCCCAGGCTGCGCTCACCGCCAGACCTACCAGGGGAAAGACGTACAGTGTGAGACGGCGGCTCTCGCTCTCCCAATCCAGGGGCGGCATAGGCACTCGGGAGTAGAGGGCAAAAGACATGCCCACAGCCCGCAGCCACTTCATACCCTCTCCCCCTTCCAAATAACCGGGATACCGCACACCAGCTCGGCCACCAGGTCATAGCGTTTTGATAAATTGGTCTGAACCTGGGAGAGCACCTCCAGATAGGCCATGGTCTCCGGGGGATAGTCCTCCCCGTCCCGGAAGAGATCGTTGCCCACCACCACCAGGTGCTCCGCTTTGTGCTCCAACGCAGTCAGACCCCGTTCTAACGCTGCCAAAGCAGCGTCTTTGTCCACGGCTTTGCCGGAAAATATCTCGTTGGCCACCAGATTGCCCAGATCCTCTAGCAAAACAGTGGAGTGAGACGGAATGGAACAGGTCTCCAAATTCCGGGGCTGTTCCAAGGTCGTAAACCCTTTGCCTGCACGGGCCTGGCGGTGGCGGGTGATACGCTCCGCGCCCTCCTGTCCCCAGGGTTCCATGGTGGCCAGATAAATCAGGGGATCGCCCAGGCGGCAGGCAAGATCTTCCGCCCAGCCGCTCTTCCCGCAGGCAGAGCCCCCCAGAACCAGGGCCCTCAGGGGGTTACCCCCGCTCGGGCAGGGCCGGACACCGCCCGGCCGTCAGGCTGATAGGCCTCGATCCCCATATGGTCGAAGGTGGACATATTCTGATACACAGACAGGGCCATGTCCAGCAGCGGCATGGCCGCCACTGCACCGGTGCCCTCTCCCAGGTGGAGCCCAGCATCCAGAACCGGCTCCAGCCCCAATTCCTGGAGCAGAAGCTGCCCGCAGGGCTCCGCAGGACGGTGGCTGGCCAGCATGGCCTTTCGGGCGTTGGGGCACAGGCGCACCGCCAACAGAGCCGCCGCACAGGAGATAGCTCCGTCCAGCAACACCGGACGGTTCCGAGCCGCTGCTCCCAGGTAGAACCCCGTCATAGCAGCAATGTCAAGTCCTCCCACTTTACTTAAAACATCCAGAGGATCTTTTCGGTTTGGTTGGTTTTGTACCAAGGCCCGCTGGATGACCGTCACCTTATGCACCAGACCGGCGTCAGACAGACCTGCCCCGCGCCCAGCGGTCACCGAGGGGGGAAGATCCAGCAGCACGCTGGTCACCGCTGCGGTGGTGGTGGTGTTGCCGATGCCCATCTCCCCCGCCGCCAGCAGGGCGATATCCTGGTCATCCAGCTCCATGGCGATCTGTGCCCCGGCCATCAGGGCAGTCTGGGCCTCTTCCCGGCTCATGGCGGGACCTTTTGTCATGTCGGCAGTACCTGGGCGGACAGATAAATCCCGCACTCCGGGCACAGGGGCATGGGCCAGTATACCCACATCCACTGGGACTACCTTCGCTCCCGCTACCCGGGCCATGTGGCACACCGAGGAACACCCCTCGCCTAAAGCTTTGGCCACCGCCAAGGTGACCTCCTGCCCGGTCTGGGTCACTCCCTGGGCTACAACCCCATTGTCGGAACAGAATACGGCCACTGCCTTAGCACCCAGGGACAGATCTGTTTTTCCGGTAGCCCCTGCTACCCGCACCAGCATCTCCTCCAGATGGCCTAAGCCGTTGAGCGGCTTGGCAATAGCATCCCAGTTTTTCCGGCAGCCATCCATGGCGCTTTGATCCGCCGGGGTAATGGCAGCCAGCAGTTCTTCCAGTTCCATAATCATCTCTCCTTCCACCGGCGGCAGGCGTCGGAAAACTGCCGGGCCATTTGGGGGCAGGACGGCAGATATAAGTGAGGAAATCCGGCAAGCAGATTTCCCTTACAAGACAAGCAATTCCAGTGCTTCTCACTCTCAGGCTTTTGAGCCAGACAGGCTTGTCCGTTCTGAGTACAGTCCCAGCGGTGAAACTCGTGGGCAGCCACGGTCTCACCGGAACGCAGATAGGCACTGTCCTCCAGGGAGTGCAGCGTCACATATCCAAAGCGCTGCAGACGCCCGGTTCGGTATCCGGCTCCATCCAAAATTCCAGCCATGGGCCAGACCTTGCCCTGGGAATCCTCCAGTGTCTGCTGCAAGTAGAGGAATCCTCCGCACTCGGCTAAAATAGGCATGTCCGCCTCGGCAGCTTCACGCAGAGCCTTCCTCATAGAGACATTTTCACTAAGCATTTGGGCATACAGCTCTGGATAGCCGCCCCCCAGATATACCCCGCAGGTACCCTCCGGAAGCTGTTTATCTGACAAGGGGCTAAACTTTACGATCGCTAGGCCGCAGCGCTTTAAGAGTTCCAGATTCTCCTGGTAGTAGAAGCAGAAAGCTTCGTCCCAAGCTACTGCCAGTATCCCGGCAGGCACCTCTGGTGCCTCCTGCTCTTCCGGAATCTCCAAAGGCGGCGCGGACTGTGCAAGCTCCAGCAATCGGTCTACATCGGCGTATTGTTCTAAAGCATCCGCCAGCTTCTCCACCCGCTCTCCCAGGTCCTGGATCTCCCCCGGGGTATAGAGTCCCAGGTGGCGGCTGGGGATAGAGCACTCAGGCAGGCGGGGCAGACAGCCCAATACGGGCAGACCGGTTTCCCGCTGGATATCCTGGCTGAGCCGGGCAGCCATGGCGGGAGTGGTCCCATTGAGAAGCACCCCCGCCACCTGGCTGGGCTGACGGAACCGGGCAAGTCCCTGCAAGACCGCCGCCAGGGTAAGGGCGGAGCCTTTCGGCTCCGCCACCAAAATGGTCGGGGTTTGGGTAACCTGGGCCACGTGCCAGCTGCTGGCCCGCTCGCCCCCTCCTACCCCATCATAATAGCCCATAACACCCTCGATGATTGCCGCGCCCCGGCCCTGAGCTCCCAGAGCCAGATTGCGCCGCACTTCATCGGGAGAGGAAAAAAACAGGTCCAGATTTCGGCTGGGCAGCCCCAACACGCTGCGATGAAACATAGGGTCGATGTAGTCCGGCCCGCACTTGAAGGCGCAGGGAGAAAGCCCACGGCGCTCCAGCACCCGCAGCAGGGCGCAGGTGAGGGTGGTTTTGCCGCTGCCGCTGGCCGGAGCGGCCAGCAGCAGACGGGGAACGTGACAGGTCATAGACAAAGCCCTCCTGCAAGGAGTTCTGCCGCCGGAAGCGGCAGAATAAAACAAAATCCGTCATTTCCGGCGACACAAGGTAAATTGCCCTAAAAGGGCAAGAGAGGGTCCCCTGGGGGATGCGCGTCGGAAATGACACTTCTCACCCAAGATGGGCCGACTTTTCCGCTAGGAATCGAGGCTCATCTTGGGTGCAGCTCCACTCAACAAAGTGGCAATGCCACTTTGTTGATGTTAGAAGGTATCCTCCTGAGCCCGGTCCACCCCATCGTCAAGTTCAAAGGGCGGAACATCCTGGGCGGGTGTGGGTGCAGCAGGTGCAGGAGCAGGCGGTTCCGGTGTACCGTCCGGGGCATCCGAGACAATGCCCTGGCGGTACTTCATCTCCTGCCACTGCTCCTTGGTAATGAGCAGCTGCCGGGCCTTAGAGCCCTCAAAGGGACCCACGATGCCCTTCTCCTCCAACTGGTCCACCAGTCGGGCAGCCCGGGCATAGCCCAGCTTGAGCCGCCGCTGGAGCATGGACACCGAGGCCTGCCCGGTCTCCACCACCACCTCGGCGGCGGCATTGATGAGCTCGTCGTACTCCTCATCCCCGTTTTCCATGGGATTGGAGCCGCCCACGCCCTTGGCGCCCTTGTCCTTCTCAGCGGCGTGGTGCTCGATCTCCTGCATGACCTGATCGTCATACTGGGCGGCACCGCTGTTCTTCTTGACAAAGTCTACCACCGAGGCTACCTCACCGTCGGAGATAAAGCAGCCCTGGACTCGAGTGGGCTTGCCGCTGCCCAGCGGAGCAAAGAGCATATCGCCCCGGCCCACCAGTTTTTCTGCGCCCTGGGTATCCAGGATGATGCGGGACTCCATGGCGGAGGCCACGGCAAAGGCAATGCGGCTGGGAATGTTGGCCTTCATGAGGCCGGTAATCACGTCGGCAGAGGGACGCTGGGTGGCGATGACCAGGTGCATCCCGGCGGCACGGCCCATCTGGGCCACGCGGCAGATGGATTCTTCCACCTCTTTGGCCGCCACCAGCATCAGATCGGCCAACTCATCGATGACTACTACGATGGAGGGCATTTTTTCCATGCCCTCGGTCTTGGCGGCCAGGGCGTTGTACTCCTCCAGCTTGCGCACGCCCACCTCAGAGAAGGTGCGGTAGCGCTTCATCATCTCAGTGACCGCCCACTGCAGGGCTCCGGCCGCCTTTTTGGGGTCGGTGACCACGGGAATCAGCAGATGAGGGATGCCGTTGTAGATACCCAGCTCCACCATTTTGGGGTCCACCATGATGAGACGAACCTCTTCGGGGCTGGCTTTATAAAGGAGGGAAATAATCAGGGAGTTGGTACACACCGACTTACCGGAACCAGTGGTACCAGCAATAAGCAAGTGAGGAAGCTTTCCAATGTCCCCTACGATGGCTTGTCCGCTGATGTCCTTACCTACGGCAAAGGATACCTTGGATTTGCTGCCAGTGAAGGCCTGGGAGGCGATGACCGAGTGAATGGACACGGGAGAAACCACCTTGTTGGGCACTTCGATGCCTACCACCGAAATCTTGTCCGGAATGGGTGCGATACGCACGCCGGTGGCACCCAGAGCCAGGGCGATATCGTCGGCCAGATTGGTTAGCTTGTTGAGGCGCACGCCCTGGTCCAGCTCCAGTTCATACCGGGTGACCGAGGGGCCGCGTACCACATTGACGATGTTGGCGTCGATGCCGAAGGAGTGGATGGTATCGCTGAGCCGCTGACGGTTGGCACTGAGCTCGCCCAGGGCCTCTCCCCCCAGCTCTCCCTTCCCCTCTTGGAGCAGCTCCAGGGGCGGGTATTGGTAAGGAGGCGTCTGCTGAGAGAGCCCCTGCTGGATATGAGCGGAGACCTCCTGAGCAGCCTGCTGGCTCTCCTGCTGGGTCATCTTTGGTACGGCGGGCTCCCGGACGATCTCAGGCATAGCCATGGGAGCCCGGGCAGGAGGCACAACGGGGGCAGGCTCAGGCGCGAAGGAAATTTCCTTTACATGTTCTGCGACCTCAGCCTCTGGGGCAAAGATGGGGTCGGGCCGGACGGGCGGAGGCGGAGTGGTAAAGATGGGATCGGCCGCAGGTTCCGGCTTTGTCTTGACCGGCTCCGGTTCCGGCGTAACAGTTTCCTCGGGCTGCGCCGGGCTGACCTTGGCAGTACCTCTCAGCAGCTGATCGGGAGCAGGCACCCGGGATATCCGGTTAAAGAAGCTGCCCTTGCGCTTCTCCGGTGCCGGAGTGGGCTGGGGCTCCTTGCCCACCAGAGGTCCATCCTCTACCGGGATATCGATGTCGGCGGATCGGCCCCGAGCAGTCTTGGTCTCCACTCTGGCAGCCGGTGCGGGAGCCTGACGGCGGGGACGCTCCGGGATCTCCTGGGGCTCGTACTCCGGGCGGTTGAAGATCCAGTCGGCCACATCCACAATGGTGCGGTTAAAGGCCCCAAGAGCCAGAAGCAGGAAGGCCAGCACAAAGACCACGGTGGCGCCGATGCTGCTGAACACTTGGACAAAGGCCTGGGCCACGGTACCCGACAGGGCGCCGCCGCTTCTCATGGCCTCGCCTCCGGCCCACAAGGTCTTAAGCAGAGTGGCATCCCAGGGCAGCACTGGATTCAAAAGGCCATGAACAGTGCAGGCAAATACCCCCGGCAGAGACAAGGCGCATGTCAGGCGCAGAGCCACCGGGCGTCCCCGGTGGAAGGCCAGGATATAGCTGCCCAGCAGCAAAGCGGGCGGCACCAGCCAAAAGCCGTAGCCAAACAGCCCCTTGACCAGTCCGCAGAAAAAGTCAATGAACAGCGCCTTCATATGGAAATAGCCAAAGGCGGAGAAGATGGCCAGCAGCAGGCAGATCACCGCTCCTGCTTCCCGGCGGAAGGGTTTATTGGCAGAGGAACTGCTTCTCCCCTTCCCGGATGCGGGCTTTTTGCTCCGGGATGAGATGGACGATGTAGTTTTTCGTTTCCCAGCGGAGGAAGTCTTCCGGCTGGTGCTGGACTTCTTTTGGGTCGCCATAGTATTCGGTCCTTTCGGATAATATCAAAAGGCGCGGTCATGCGCCGAAACCTGTGGTGCGTCCTCCTTAGTCGGCGGGCACCGCCCTGATTGGGCATACGTATTTATCATACCATATCCCAGGTTACGATGCCAGCCCCTTTCTCTTCCGGAAATAAAAAACGCGGGGAACGGCAATACTGCCGTTCCCCGCAGATGGGGCATGGTTAAAACAGACAGAAAGGATTAGGCCTTACCGTCGCAGCCCAGCACGTAGACCAGCTTGTGCTTGACCAGCTCCTTGATGTTGGCGCGGGCGGGCTTCAGATACTCACGAGGATCGAACTTGTCGGGATGCTCGTTGAAGAACTGACGGATGGTGCCGGTCATGGCCAGACGCAGGTCGGAGTCGATGTTGATCTTACAAACAGCGCCGCGGGCAGCCTGACGCAGCTGCTCCTCGGGGATGCCGACGGCGTCGGGCATCTTGCCTCCGTTCTCGTTGATCATCTTCACGTACTCCTGAGGCACGGAAGAAGAACCGTGGAGAACGATGGGGAAGCCGGGCAGACGCTTGACGACCTCGTCCAGGATGTCAAAGCGCAGGGGCGGGGGAACCAGCTCGCCCTTCTCATTGCGGGTGCACTGAGCGGCGGTGAACTTGTAAGCGCCGTGGCTGGTGCCAATGGCGATGGCCAGGGAGTCACAGCCGGTCTTGGTAACGAACTCCTCGACCTCCTCGGGACGGGTGTAATGGGAATCCTCAGCGGACACGTTGACCTCGTCCTCCACGCCGGCCAGAGCGCCCAGCTCGGCCTCGACGACCACGCCGTGATCGTGAGCGTACTCAACGACCTTCTTGGTGATCTCGATGTTCTCAGCAAAGGGCTTGGAGGAGGCGTCGATCATGACGGAGGTGAAGCCGCCGTCGATGCAGCTCTTACAAGTCTCGAAGCTGTCGCCGTGGTCCAGGTGCAGACAGATGGGCAGGCCAGTCTCGATGATGGCAGCCTCAACCAGCTTTACCAGGTAGGTGTGGTTGGCATAGGCGCGGGCGCCCTTGGAGACCTGGAGGATCAGGGGGGCGTTGACCTCTTTGGCAGCCTCAGTGATACCCTGGACGATCTCCATGTTGTTAACGTTGAAAGCGCCGATAGCGTAACCGCCGTCGTAGGCCTTCTTAAACATCTCGGTAGTGGTGACCAATGGCATATTGACCATCTCCTTAATATTTTTTACGGCCCTTATTGTACCATTAACGATTGCAAAATACAAGGGTGCGTGTTATTATTTAGTAGAGAATTTTCCGCTAAAACTCTTTTGAAGTCTATTAAAGTTGTTTAGGAGGAAGCAAACATGAATCAACTCACCGGTGCTTGCAGCATTGGCCAGTCTGGCGGCCCCACTGCCGTCATTAACGCCAGCGCTCAGGGGGTTATCCAGACCGCTTTGAAGGCGGACTGCATCACCCGCGTGCTGGGCGCCGCCCACGGCATCAAGGGCGTGCTGGACGACAAGCTGTACGACATGGCTCAGGAGGATCCCGCCGAGCTGGACCTGCTGCAGTACACCCCCTCTTCTGCTCTGGGTTCCTGCCGCTACAAGCTGGCTGATCCCGATGTGGATGACACCGATTATAAGCGCATCCTGGAAATCTTCCAGAAGTACAACGTGCGCTACTTCTTCTATAATGGCGGCAACGACTCCATGGACACCTGCAACAAGATCTCCAAGTATATGCAGAAGGTGGGCTATGAGTGCCGCATCATGGGCGTACCCAAGACCATCGACAACGATCTGAACGGCACCGACCACTGCCCCGGCTTCGCTTCTGCCGCCAAGTATATCGCCACCTCCTGCGCTGAGGTGTGGCAGGACGCTCACGTGTACGACACCGGCATGATCACCGTGGTGGAGATCATGGGCCGTCACGCTGGCTGGCTGGCCGGCTCCGCTGCCCTGGCTTCCCTCACCGGCTGCGGCCCCGACCTGGTGTACCTGCCTGAGACCGACTTCGACATGGACAAGTTCCTGGCCGACGTGAAGGCGATCTACAAGAAGACCGGCAAGTGCATGGTGGCTGTCTCCGAGGGCATCCACTACGCCGACGGCACCTTCGTCTCCGAGGCTAAGACCTCTGCCACTGACGGCTTCGGTCACGCTCAGCTGGGCGGCCTGGCTGCTCTGCTGGCTGAGACCGTGAAGAACGCCACCGGCGCCAAGGTCCGCGGCATCGAGCTGAGCCTGCTGCAGCGCTGCGGCTCTCACGTTGCCTCCCGTACCGACGTCACCGAGGCCTGGCAGGCCGGCGCTGCCGCGGTTGAGGCCGCTGTGGCCGGCACCACCGACAAGATGGTTGCCTTCAAGTGCACCCGCGAGGGCGGCTACAAGTGCGAGACCGTGCTGCAGCCCCTGGACATCGTGGCTAACTTCGAGAAGAAGGTTCCCCGCGAGTGGATCAACGAGGCCGGCAACGGCGTCAAGCAGGAGTTCATCGACTATGTCCTCCCCCTCATCCAGGGCGAGGCCAACACTCCCAAGGAGAACTCCCTGCCCCGCTTCGCTCACCTAAAGAAGGTTCTGACCACTTCCATGTAATAACAATCGGGCGTCTGGCCAAAAGCCAGGCGCCCGTATTTTTTATAAGGTCTCCCCTGCCGGGGCAGACAAAGGAAAATGGGCGTCCGGTTTTCGGACGCCCATCATTATTATTCCTTTTTCTTTGCCATCGGTCCGGTTTTTCCCAGATAAACTGCGGTATCCTCCGGCAGGGATTTTTTCCGCAGGCCGAAGCGTACCAGGCGGCTGATGACACTGTAAAACATAGCAAACACCGGCACACCCAGAACCATTCCGGCAAAGCCGAACAGGCCGCCGAAGAGCAGGATGGAAAACAGCACCCAGAAGGAGTCCAGGCCGGTGGAATTGCCCAGAATCTTGGGGCCCAGGATGTTGCCATCAAACTGCTGCAGAATCAGCACGAAAATGCAGAAGTATACGCACTGCAGCGGGCTCACCAGCAAGATCAGCAGCGCACAGGGAATGGCTCCAATGAACGGTCCAAAGAAAGGGATCACGTTGGTCACGCCGATGATCACTGCCAGCAGCATGGGATAGGGGAATTTCAGCAGGTTGCAGCACACCAAGGCAATGATGCCGATGATCAGGGAGTCCAGCAGCTTGCCGTTGATAAAGCCGCTTAAAATGCGGTAAGCACTGCGGGTCTCCTCCACCAGAAAGTCAGCGATCCGGGTAGAAAAGATGCTGTAGGTGATTTTCTTGGTCTGGGCAGCAAATTTGTCCTTGCGCACCAGCACGTACACCGAGACGATCACAGCGATGAGCAAATCCTTAAGCAGCATCACAAGAGCCCACAATCCGGCATATACGCTGGTAAATACCCCGGTCAAGCGGGGAAACAGCTCGGTTTGAAGCCATTCCATGGTGGCATCGGCAGATTGGAAGTTGCTGAGCAGTCCATTTTCGGTGAACCACTTCTCCAGCGACTCAGAAGCACTGTTATAATAGGGCAGCACCGCCTCCTGCAGGTCCGGATTATCCTGGAAGAAATCCGTGAGCCACTGCTGCACACTGTCAATATAACCCGGGAAGGCGTTGACCAGACCTACAATGCTGGAGTACAGCTGGGGCAGCACCATGGCCAGCAGGATGTACACCACCAGCACGGCAAAGGCAAGACTGAGAAGGATAGACACGAAGCGGAGCATCCCGTTTTTCCGGGGCCAGTTGACCCAAACCCCTTTCAGCCACTCCAGCAAAAACTCATAAATGCCCCGCTGGATGGGCAGAAGCAGGAAGGCCAGTACCAGCCCGTAGAAAATGGGCCGCAGGATATAGGCCAGGGTGTCCAGCAGTGCTTTTACGGCGGAAATGTGGTAGATCAGGAAAAACATCAGGATGGCCGCCGCAATTACCGCGAAGGCGGTTACCCCCGCGGCGATGTACGGCCCGAATTTCCGTTGTTTCATATTTGCGGCACCGACTTTCTTACACCTTCAGCTCGGTCTCCTTGTCGGTCAGAGCGTCCTGATAGCGCTTCAGCACCGGGGCTACGCACTCCTTCAGGAACTCCTCCACCTGCTGGGGGCAGCGGCCGATGTAGGCGCTGGGCTCCATGTGGGCGGACAGCTCTGCCTTTGTCATGCCAAAGGCAGGATCGGCAGCAATGAGGTCGATGAGGTTGTTGGACAGGCCCAGATCCTTGACATTCCGGCCCGCCTCCTGAGACAGTACACGGATGCGCTCGTGGAGCTCCTGACGGTCTCCCCCGCGCTTCACCGCGTCCATCATGATGTTCTCGCTGGCCATGAAGGGCAGCTCCTCCAGCACGTGCTTCTCAATGACCTTGGAGTGCACGATGAGACCGGAGGCCACATTCTCCATGATGTTCAGGATGGCGTCCACAGCCAGGAAGGCCTCGGGCACACTCAGGCGCTTGTTGGCGGAGTCATCCAGAGTGCGCTCAAACCACTGAGTAGCAGTAGTGACGGCGGGGTTGCCCACGTCCACGATGACGTACCGGGCCAGAGAGCAGATGCGCTCGCAGCGCATGGGGTTGCGCTTGTAGGGCATGGCGGAAGAGCCGATCTGATTCTTCTCAAAGGGCTCCTCTACCTCCTTGAGGTGGCACAGCAGGCGCATATCGGTGGCAAACTTACTGGCGCTCTGGGCGATACCCGCCAGAGTGGACACCACATTGTAATCCATCTTCCGGGAATAGGTCTGGCCGCTGACAGGAACCACCGCGTCAAAGCCCATCTCCTTGGCGATCTTGGCCTCCAGCTCCTTCACCTTCTCATGGTCGCCCTCAAAGAGCTCCAGGAAGGAGGCCTGGGTACCGGTGGTGCCCTTGGAGCCCAGCAGCTTCAGGGTGGAGATGCGGTACTCCACCTCCTCCAGGTCCATAAGCAGCTCGTTCATCCACAGGGTGGCACGCTTGCCTACGGTGACCAGCTGGGCGGCCTGGAAGTGGGTGAAGCCCAGGGTGGGCAGAGCCTTGTTCTCGTCGGCAAACTTGGCCAGCTTGGCAATGACCCGCACCAGCTTGCGGCGCACCAGCTCCAGACCCTCCCGCATGAGGATCACGTCGGTGTTATCGCCCACGTAGCAGCTGGTGGCGCCCAGGTGGATGATGGGCATGGCCTTGGGGCACAGCTCGCCGTAGGTATGGACGTGGGCCATCACGTCGTGGCGCAGCTTCTTCTCCCACTGAGCGGCCTTCTCGTAGTCAATATCGTTGATGTGGGCCTCCAGCTCAGCCACCTGCTCCTGGGTGACAGGCAGGCCCAGCTCCATCTCAGCCCGGGCCAGGGCGACCCACAGCCGCCGCCAGGTGGTGAATTTCTTATCCGCGGAGAAGAGATAGAGCATCTCATCGCTGGCGTAACGGGAAGAAAGGGGGCTCTCATAGGTATTGGTAGGCATCGGTTCATCGTCCTTTTCTATTTATTCCGGAGAGAGGAGTCCCTCTCCCCTGCCGGACTCGGCTTCTTTCTGTTTGATTATATCCTATCTCCACCGCCTTTGCCACCGTTTCCGGAAACTTTCGCAAAATTTTAATAAACCGCAAAAAGCTTCGGCACTCCGGCGGCCTGCTGCCGCCAAAGCGCCGAAGTTCTTCTCTATTGCTGCTGTTCCGCGGCCCGCCGCTCCCGGATCATCCCGTGGAGACAATCTAAAGCGGAAGACAAGCCGCCGATCTCGTCGATCAGCCCCAGCTCCACCGCCTCCTGGCCGTAGATCACGCTGCCCACGTCGGCAGCCAGCTCTCCGGTCTTCAGCATGAGCTCGGTAAAGGTCTCCCGCTTGATTTTGCTGTTGGCAGTAACAAATTGGGTGATACGCTCCTGGACCCGCTCGAAGTAGTAGAAGGTCTGGGGCACTCCAATGACTAAACCATTGAGCCGCACCGGGTGGATAGTCATAGCCGCCGAGGGCGCAATAAAAGACCGCTTGGCCGATACCGCCAAAGGCACTCCGATGGAGTGCCCGCCTCCCAGCACCAGGGAGACCGTGGGCTTGGACATACCGGCAACGAGTTCGGCAATGCCTAAGCCGGCCTCCACGTCTCCGCCTACCGTGTTCAGCAGCACCAGCAGCCCGTCGATGGCCTCGCTCTCCTCCACCATGGCCAGCAAGGGCATGACATGCTCATATTTTGTGCTCTTACTGCTTGGCGGCAGCACCTGGTGGCCCTCCACCTGGCCCACGATGGTCAGCACGTGGACCGTACCCTTGCTGGTTTGAATAATGGAGGAACCGTACTCCAAAATGGGATTTTCCTCTTTGACCGTTTCCTGGGTAGTCTCCTGTAACTCTTTGTTTTCGTCCATAGGTCCGCTCCTTTCCCAGGGTTAGGATGGCCGGATTGGGACGAAATAACCCCAGAAAAACACCCCCGCCGGGTTTTTGTTCCGGCGGGGGCAGTATTAGCGAGGCGAAACGAAGTTTCGCAAAAAATTCTTTTGATTCTTTTCTTTCAAGAAAAGAATTAAGCCTCGTAGATGGCCTTCATTCCCTTAAAGGTCATATAGCAGTCCAGCTTGCTCACCGTCTCGAAGGGGGCATGCATGCTGAGCACCGGCACGCCCGCATCCAGGGTATCGATGTTGCGCTCGGCCATGAACATGGCCACGGTGCCGCCGCCGCCGGCGTCCACCTTGCCTAGCTCAGCCATCTGCCACACCACGTCGGCCTCGTCCAGCACCTTGCGCACATAGGCCACCAGCTCAGCGGAGGCGTCGGAGGCTCCGGACTTGCCCCGAGAGCCGGTGTACTTGCACAGGCCCACGCCATAGTTTACCAGAGCGCTGTTCCGCTTTTCGTACACGTCGGCAAAGTTGGGATCGTAAGCGGCGGTCACGTCGGCGGACAGGCAGAAGGAGGCCTCATAGCAGACACGCAGAGGCACACCCTGACCCGCACACAGGTCAGCCATAAAGGCATCAAAGGCGGCAGACTTCATGCCGGTGACACCCTCGGAGCCAATCTCCTCCTTGTCGGCCAGCATGCACACAGCGGTACGGCGGGGCGTATCCAGCTGGAGCAGAGCGGCCAGGCAGGCGTAGCCGCACACCCGGTCATCGTGGCCGTAGGCTCCGATGAGAGAGCGGTCAAAACCGATGTCGCAGGCGTTGAAGGCGGGAACTGCGGACAGCTCGGCGGAGATGAAGTCCTCCTCCACGATGCCGTACTTACGATTCAATAGCTCCAGAATTGCGATCTTCACCCGGTCGCTGCCCTCGTCGTCAGCCAGAGGACGGCTGCCCACCAGAATGTTCAGGCTCTCCGCGGGGATGGCCTCGCTCAGGGCCTTCTTGGACTGCTCCACGCCCAGGTGGGGCAGCAGGTCGTCAATGGTAAACTTGGGGTCCCCTTCCCCATTACCCACAGAGACGCGGATCACTTCCCCGTTTTTCAGAGCCACCACACCGTGGAGCTCCAGGGGGATGGTCACCCACTGGTACTTACGCAGGCCGCCGTAGTAATGGGTCTTAAGGAACGAGAGCTCATCGGCCTCATAGAGGGGATTCTGCTTCAGATCCAGACGGGGAGAATCGATGTGGGCCGCGCCGATGTTGGCGCCCTTGTCCAGATTCTCCTGGCCCATGACTGCCAGCATCACCGCTTTCCCGCGGTTCACCCGGTAGATCTTGTCTCCGGGCTTGAGCTCCATGCCCCGCTCGTAGGGCCGGAAGCCGGCGTCCTTCGCCAGGGCCACTGCCCGCTCCACGCACTCCCGCTCCGTCTTACCAGCGTCCAAAAACTGCTTGTAACCGGTGCAGTAGGCCTCCAAGGGCTCCATCTCCTGGGGATTCATGCGGTCATAGCCGTTCTTCTTATTGTAGCACAGGGCACGGCGCAGCTCCTCGCCCCGGGTCAGTTCTTTTTTCTCATCCATTGGAAAAACCTCCTTTGTGCCTTTATTGTATGTGTTCCTGTAAAATCGATTCTACCAACGTCTTGGCCCGAAGCGCAAATTCTTCCGCCTGGGCACAGTCATTATATAAGGTATAGTCGCAGCCTTCGGTAAAGTAGTCGTCGCTCTTCTGGGCCTTGACCCGGGACCAGGCGTACTTCTCCGAGATGCTCTCCCGGACCATGATGCGCTGTACCCGCACCTCTGGAGGTGCGATCACCGCAATGGTGGCATCACAGAGCTTGGCCAGCGAACTCTCCAGCAGGGCAATGGCATCAATGGCCACCAGTTTTCTTCCCTTGGCGCGGTACTCCTCCAGCAATTCCTGGGTGCGCCGCACTGTGGCGGTCTGGGCGATGGCATTGAGCCTTGCCATCTTCTCCGGATCTCCGAAAACGATGGTCCCCAGCTTTTTCCGGTCAATGGCCCCGCTCTCGTCCCGCAGAGGGCCAAAAGCACTCTCCAGCATCCCCTGTAATGCAATATCACGTTCCAGAATGTTGTGGTACACGGCATCACAGTCAATGACTGCGCCTCCCAGCTTTTCGATCTCCCGCAGCGCGGTGGTCTTCCCTGCCCCGGTGGGGCCGGTGATGCCAATAATGGTCATGAGAACATCTCCTCATTTTTCATAAAACAGCTGACGCACCGATTGAGAGGTCAGATATTTTACCCAGATTCCGAGCATAGCCGCCAAACCCACACTGATCATCCCTGAGGCCAGCTGCTTTGCAAAGATGGTGCAGATGGCGGACACAAGGATACTAAGCCCTTCCCCGCAAAGGATGCCGCCCCACACATAGATGCTGCGGAACCAAAGGCTCAGAAAAACTGCCGCAGAACCCAGCGTTCCCGCAAAGGCAAGGACCTGGAAAGGCTCGCCTCCATGCAGTTGACCTGCCGCTGCCACCGCCAGCCAAACTGCCAGGCGAATGAGGGCCATGGTCCGGTATTGGTCGGAAGTAGTTTCCTCATGAAACTCTTTGGAATCCGTCCCCGTCTGAGCTCGGCCGGTCAACTGGTCCAAAGTAACCTCATAGAGATTAGCCAGGGCCTTTAAGTTATCCACTCCCGGCTCTGCCTTGTCTGTCTCCCATTTTGAGATGGTCTGACGGGACACGAACAGCGCCCGGGCCACATCCTCCTGGGACAGTCCCTTCTCTTTTCGCAGTCTTTGCAGGTTTTCGCCCAGCGTCATATCGATCACCTCGGCTTCAGCGTACCGGAAGGGCGTGAAACCGTCAAGCAATTTTCATGCAACCTAAGGTTGCAGCCCTTGGGGCTCAAGGGTTTTAAACCTGGATAACATGAAATCCCGCTGCCTTGTTCAGTCGGTTGGCAATAGCCAGGCCAATTCCGGTGGTGTCGGGGCACTGGGCCCAGATGGCGGGCACACTGGTGTGGTCAAAGGAGCGCAGGGCGTCAAAAATATGCCGCGCCTGCTCCTCCTTGTCCCCTGCCGGACCTAGGTCCATGACGGGCCTCGTCTCAGACCGTCTCGTGAACAGAGGCAAAAACTCGTCAAAACAGATGATCCCGTCCTCCGCACCGGCGTGGGCGGCGATATACTCCGCACTCTTTTTCGGGTCACCGGTGACCACGGTAACCGGAGCCTTGGGAGCGTAGTGGCGGTACTTCATGCCGGGCGCCTTGGGCTGCTCTCCGGCTCCCATGAGACGGGTGACTGCCGGGTCTACGGCCACTTCCCCCAGCACTGCCTCCAGCTGCTCCAGGGTGATGCCGCCGGGCCGCAGCAGCCGGGCGGGCGTCTCGGTGAGATCAATAATGGTGGACTCCACCCCCACTGAGCAAGAACCGCCGTCTACGATGGCGTCGATCTTCCCGTCCATGTCCTCCAGCATGTGCTGGGCGGTGGTGGGGCTGGGACGACCAGAGGTATTTCCCGAAGGGGCCGCCACCGGCACCCCGGAGGCCGCAATGATCTCCCTACACAGAGGGTGGGCGGGACAGCGCATACCTACCGTGTCCAGCCCGGCCGTCACCGCGTCGGGGACGATGTCCTTCCGCTTCAAGATCATGGTCATGGGACCGGGCCAGTAGGCTTCTGCCAGTTGATAGGCTGTCAAGGGAATATCCTTGCAGTACCGCTCCAGCCAAGAGGCATCCGGGATATGTAAGATGAGGGGGTTATCCTGGGGACGGCCCTTGGCCTCAAAAATGTGAGCCACAGCCTCCTCGTTAAGGCCGTTGGCCCCCAGACCGTATACCGTCTCGGTGGGGATACCCAGCAGTCCACCATCCCGCAGGATGGCAGCTGCCTCATCGATATCATGTTCTGTCAGTCGCTTTGTATTCAACGAAAAGACTCCTTACTTATTACGCTCAGGCTTTCAAAATAAGGTCCAGCAGCTCCTGAGGCGTGGAGACGATCACGTCAGCTCCCGCCGCCTCCAGCTCCTCGCGGCTCCGAAAGCCCCACAGCACGCCACAGCCGGTGAGGCCGCCGTTTTTCGCCGTGCGGATATCCACGTTGCTGTCTCCCACAAACAGGGTGTCCTCCTGGGTGGCCCCCAGGCGGTCCATCAGCTTATGAAGGAGCGTGGGGTCGGGCTTGGTGGGCAGGCCGGGCAGCGCCCCCTGAACCACAGGGAAAATTCCCGGGTAATAGTGCTCCACCACCGGGCCGGCCATCACGTCCGCCTTGTTGGACAGTACCGCGATGGACACCCCAGCCTCCCGCAGAGCCTTGGTTACCTCGGGCATACCGGCGTAGGGGGCAGTCTTGTCCTCCTTGTGGACGCCGTACCAGTCCATAAACTCCTGGAAAGCCTGATCCAGCACTTCCTGGCTGGTCCCCTGGGGAGCGAAGCGCTCCACCAGCTTGGGAATGCCATTACCCACCATCAGCTTGAACTCAGCCACCGTGTAGGTGGGCCAGCCGTGGAGTTCGCAGACATGGTTTCCGGTGTCCGCCAGATCGTCGATGGTGTTAAGCAGGGTGCCGTCCAGGTCAAAGATTACATGCTTGTACATGGTAACAGGACCTCACTCGTAAATGCCGATCTCCATGCCGCCGATCTCCACGGCGGTCTCCTTGGAAAAGCCGGCCCGCTGCAGATAGGCCTTCACCGCCATCTGGGCGTGCTTGGGGTTGACCTTCTCGTCCTCCAGGTCCAGATCCAGGCGGTTGTCCTCGCCGCCGCACACCACGCCGGTGTCGTCCAGGACCTCATTGAGCTCGCCCACGAAGTCCGCCAGAGTCAGTCCTTCGGGCAGTTCTTTATAGTGAATATACAGTTCCATGTGATAAACTCCTATCTATTGTTAATTGGTATCGCTTGACTGAAGACGTTCCGCCTGATCGGCGGCAGCCAGAGCGTCGATGACTTCGTTGAGGTCACCGTTCATGATATTGTCGATCTTATAGAGGGTCAGGCCAATCCGGTGGTCAGTGACCCGTCCCTGAGGGAAATTATAGGTACGGATGCGCTCGTTGCGCATGCCGCTGCCCACTTGGCTTCGCCGCTGGGCGGTATACTCGCTGGAGATCTTCTCCTGTTCCGCCTCATAGAGCCGGGAGGCCAGAATACGCATGGCCTTGTCCCGGTTCTGGAACTGGCTGCGCTCCTGCTGGCACTCCACCACGGTGCCCGTAGGCTTATGGATGAGGCGCACAGCGGAGGAAGTCTTATTGACGTGCTGGCCGCCCGCGCCGGAGGAACGGAACACCTGCATCTCAATGTCAGCGGGGTTAATCTGCACGTCAGCGGTCTCCATCTCGGGGAGCACTGCCACCGTCACGGTGGAGGTGTGCACCCGTCCGCCGGATTCAGTCTCCGGAACCCGCTGCACCCGATGGACTCCGCTTTCAAATTTTAAGCGGGAGTAGGCTCCGTCTCCTTCAATGGTAAAGGAAATTTCCTTCACCCCTCCAAGCTCCGTTTCGCTGATGCTGTCCACCTCGGTCTTCCAGTGGTTGGCCTCGGCAAACATGGAGTACATGCGGTACAGGGAGTGGGCAAACAGGGCAGCCTCCTCGCCGCCGCCCCCCGCCCGGATCTCCACAATGCCGTTTTTGTCGTCGTTGGGGTCCTTGGGCAGCAGCAGGATCTTCAGCTGATGCTCCAGCCGCTCCAGCTCCTCTTTGGACTGCCGCCACTCCTCCTGGGCCAGCTCCTTCATCTCGGGGTCGCCCAGCAGGCTCTCAGCTTCCCGGTGGCTCTGCTGGGTACGGAGGTAGGTGCGGTAGGTCTCCACCAGAGGCTGGAGCTCGGTCTGCTCCTTATTCAGTTTGGCCACCAGAGCCGGGTCCTCATAGGTCTCGGAGGCGCTCAGGCGGGCCTCGATCTGGCTGTATTTGGCCTCAATGGCGGCCAGTTTGTCCTGCATAGCTTCGATCTCCTAACTTCTAGCTCCTACTTGTCCAGGAAGAAAGACTTCACCAGAGCCAAAGGCTCCCGAATGTACATCTGGATGCGGGAGGGGATGTGGCTGGTGGGGGCGGCCAGGGCGGACACAGACTTGTATCCATACCGCTCCGCCAGCATCTGCGCCCGGGTGAGGTGGAAGCCGTTGGACACTACCAGCACCTCATCTCTCAGCACGACAATTCCATGCTCTTCCAGCAGTTCCCTGGAATAGATCAGGTTTTCCTTGGTATTGCTGGATTGGTCCTCCAGCAGAATCTGGTCGGAGTCTACACCGTGTTCCTCCAGATAGTCCGCCATGCGGGCGGCCTCGGAGGTGGGCTCATTGTTCCCCTGTCCTCCGGACACTACCACAGTTATATCCGGGTGGTCGTCCAAATAGTCCAGGGCGGTGTCCAGCCGGTCCTGGAGCAGAATAGAAGGCTCGCCCCCGGGCATCACCCGGCAGCCCAAAATGATCATCACCTGGGGGTCCCCCGACACATGGTCGTAGGCCCCGTACGTCACCGCGCCAAACAGTCCCGCAAAACACAAGATTCCTGCCAGTACCAGGGCCAGCAGTATCTTGAGCCATCGCCGCGGCTGCTTTCCACGGTATCCTGCCATAGGTGGGCCTCCCCTCTGGTTATCCTTCGCCCCGGGCCTCTTCCAATTGGGCGGACAGTTCCTCCCAACGGCCGTAGAGCTTTAAAATTTCCTCCTCCAGGGCTTCTTTTTGTTCGTAAAGCTCCTGGAGCTTCAAATAGTCGGCGGCGGCCTCCTCCATCTGCTGGGTAAGGTCGTACATTTGCTCCTCGGCCTTGCCCACCGCACGTTCGGCGGCGGCCACCTCTTTTTCCAGCATTTTGGTACCGCCGGGGCGCTTGGGCTTCTCCTTCTTTTCTGCCGGAGCCTTTGCAGCCTGCACCGGTGCAGCAGGCGCTGCTTTGCTGAACTGACCCCTAGCCCGAGCGGCCTGGAACTCCTCATAGGTACCCTTGAAGTCGGTAATGTGTCCGTCCTCCAGCAGCCAGATGCGGCTGGCAAAGCGTTCGATAAAATAGCGGTCGTGGGAGACAAAGAGCAGGTTGCCCTCGTACTCCTCCACCGCCTCCTCAATCCATTCCCGGCTCTGAATATCCAGATGGTTGGTGGGCTCGTCCAGGATAAGCAGATTGATCTTCGCGTCCATGAGCATACACAGCCGCAGGCGGCTCTGCTCGCCGCCGGACAGGGCGGAGACAGGCTTAAAAACGTCCTCTCCCCGGAATTTAAAGGCGGCCAACCGGTTTCTGGCGGTCTGGGCGGTACAATCCAGGTCGTAGAGCATGGTGTCCACCAGGCTGCGCTCCGGATGGCTGAAGTGGATGATCTGAGGCAGATAGCCGATCTTCACGGTAGGGCCCATGCGGAGCTTTCCGCTGTCGGGCTCCTCCTCCCCCATCAAAATTTTGATAAGGGTGGACTTACCGGTACCGTTGTCTCCCAGCAGGGCGATGCGCTCGCCCCCTGCCACCTCCAGGTTCACGTCGGAAAACAGGGTGCGGTCTCCGAAGGATTTCTTCAGGTTCTTGATGGTGAGTACCTCATCCCCCCGGAACTCCCGCTCGCCAAAGCGCACCTCCATCTTCCGCTCCTTTTTGGGGCGGTCGGTGACCCGCATGCGCTCGATTCGCTTCTCCATGGACTGGGCCCGCTTGAAGGTCTTGTCCATGCCCGAGTAGGCCCAGGTGCGCAGCTGCTCGGCGGCCTTCTCCAGCTGCTGGATCTTGGCCTGCTCCTTCTCATACTGCTTGAGCTTTTCCTCGTAACGCCGCTCCTTCTCCACGGCGTAGAAACTGTAATTGCCGGAGTAAAATTCCGCCTTGCCCTCCTGGATCTCAATGATCCGGTCCACTACCTTGTCCAAAAAGTAGCGGTCGTGGGAGACGGTTAGCACGGTGCCCTTGAATTTCTCCAGATACTCCTCCAGCCACTCGGTGGCCCGCAGATCCAGGTGGTTGGTGGGCTCGTCCAGCAGGAGGATGTCGGTGTCCTCCAGAATGAGGCGGGCCAGGTTCACCCGGGTCTTCTCTCCGCCGGAGAGTTTGTCGAAGAGCTGCTCCCGCATGGCCTGGGGAATGGACAGGCCGTTGCAGACTTTGTTGGTCTTGGTCTGGGTGTCGTAGCCTCCGGCGGCCTCAAAGGCGGCGGTGAGCTTGTCATACCGGCTCATCACCGCGGGGTCGGTGTTTCCCTGGGCCATCTCTATGGCCAGCTGGGTCATCTCCCCCTCCATGCGGTGCAGAGGCTCGAAGGCGGTGGCCAGTACGTCCTCCACGGTGTAGCCCGCAGGGTAAACAGGGATCTGGGAGATGAGGCCCAGCCGCTTTCCAGGGGCCAGCACCACATCTCCCTCGTCGTAGTCCATGACCCCAGTGAGGATGCGGAGCAGGGTGGTCTTGCCGCAGCCGTTGGGCCCCAGCAGACCAACCCGCTCTCCCGTGTCCACCTGGAAGGTCAGGCCATTCAATATTTTATTTCCAACCTCAAATTCTTTGACCAGATTGGATACGGAAATATCGATCATAACGTCCTCTTACGTGGTTTATTCTCTCTTCAGCAAAGGGTAAGCAGCTGAGCGGTGAGCTCCTCCAGAGCCATGCCCCGGGAGGCCTTCACCAGAATGGTGCTGTCCGGGCGCACCACCTGAGGCAGCACGACCTTGGCCGCCTCCTTGTCCGCGCAGGAGTAGACCATGGGTACCCCTGCCTCCCGTGCCCCCTGAGCCATATGCTCAGACAGCTTGCCTACCGCTACCAGGCAGTCAATGCCCCGCTTGCCCAGGTAGTCCCCCACTCCGGCGTGGAGAGCGGGCGCATAGGGCCCAAGCTCAAACATATCGCCCAGAATGGCCACCTTCCAGCTGCTGTGGGTGTCGGCCAGCACGCTGATGGCCGCCCGCATGGACTGGGGATTGGCGTTGTAGGAGTCATCCAGAATGGTGATCTCCCCCTCCCGCTGGATCACGTTCATCCGCATGCGGGTGGGGACAAAACGGGCAATGCCGTCCTCGATCTCGTCGGGGGTGAGACCAAAGTGCTCGCCCACCGCCGCAGCGATGAGGGTGGGATAGATCATGTGCTCTCCCAGAGCAGGGATCTTGACATCCCGCTCCATCTTGGGAGTGGTAATGTGGCAGTGGATGTGGCTGACTCCGTCGCCGCCGGTGACCTGAGCCCGGTAGTCGGCATCCTCCGCCTTGCCGCAGAACACCGCCTGCACCGGAGTATTGCCCCGCAGGGTGGTAAGCATGGGATCGTCGGCGTTGAGCACCACCAGGCCATTCTCCTTGCGGATGTTGGGCAGCAGCTCGCACTTGGCCTTGAAGATGTTCTCCCGGCTGCCCAGTTTTTCGATGTGGGCGTCGCCGATGTTGGTGATGACTCCCACCTCGGGTCGCACGATATCGCTGAGGTAGTCGATCTCCCCCGGCTTATCCATGCCCATCTCCAGCACGCCCACCTGGTGGGTGTGGTCCAGACGCAGCAGGGTCAGGGGCAGGCCAATGTTATTATTAAAGTTGCCCTCCGTCTTCAGCACCTTGTACTTAACGGAAAGCACCGCCGCAATCATATCCTTGGCCGTGGTCTTGCCCACGCTGCCGGTGATGCCCACAAAGGGGATCTGAAAACGGTCTTTATACCAGGCGGCCAGGTCCCGCAGGGCCCGTTCGGTGTTGCCCACCTGGATATAGAACTTGTCCTCCCGGTAGTCGGTACGCACACGGGCAGTAAGACAGCCCGCAGCCCCCGCCTCCAGGGCGGAGGTGATATAGGCGTGGCCGTCAAACCGCTCCCCCACCAGGGGGATGAACAGGGAGCCGGGATGGATGTCCCGGCTGTCGGTATCCACCCTGCTCACGCTCAATTCCATGTCCTGGGAGCCGCCCAGCAAAGTGCCGTGTACCGCCTCCAGCAGTTGGCCAACAGTGATGGTCTCCATACGGTTATGCTCCTTCCTTGCGGGCCTTCAGGGAGGAGGCCACAATGGTCTCACACAGGGTGGCATAGTCCATACCCACCGCGGCCGCCTCCTGGGGCACCAGGCTGGTGGGGGTCATGCCGGGCAGGGTGTTGATTTCCAGGAAGTAGGCCTCTCCGTCCTCGGTGACGATGAAGTCAGCACGGGAGTATACGGCCAGACCCAGCTCCTCAAACACAGCCACCGCCGCGTCCCCTACCTTCTTCTCCCACTCCGGGGGAATCTCAGCGGGGCATACCTCCCGGGCAGCGCCGGGCTGGTACTTGTTGGCGTAGTCGTAGAAATCGGCCTGGGGAATGATCTCAATGGAAGGCAGCGCCTTTCCGTTGAGTACCGCCACCTGGATCTCACGGCCTTTGACATACTGCTCCAGTACAGTGCGGCCGCCCAGGCGGATGCTCTCCTCCAGACCACGGCGCAGGTCGTCCTTGGTGTGGGCGATGGTCACGCCGATGGAGGAACCGCTGGCGATGGGTTTGACCACCACAGGCAGCTTGGTCTCTTCCATGAGCTGCTCCAGGTTCTCCTCCGTCACGGTGACGGTGCACCAACTGGGGGTGCGTACCTTGTGGGCCACCAGACGCTTGGTCATATCCTTATCCATAGCGATGGCCGAACCCAGGCAGCCCGAACCGGTATAAGGAACGCCCAGCAGATCCAGGGTGGCCTGGATGCGGCCGTCCTCTCCGCAGGCCCCGTGGAGGGCCAGATAGACTACGTCAGCCTGGGCACACAGCTCCAGCACACCCTGCCCGATGGCGGAGGGGCTGGTATCCTTCCGGCTCGCCCGCACCTGAACCAGGTCGGGAGCCTCGGGGCTAACCTTTTTAAAGGCCTGGGGAATGGGAGCCTCAAAGGGGTCCACCGTGCGGTCGGTCCCCTCCACGCCAAAGAACAGGTCCATCAGGGCCACCTTGTGTCCCTTGGAGCGCAGGGCCTCGCACACCATGGCTCCGGAGGACAGGGATACGTTGCGCTCGGGGCTCAGGCCGCCGGCCAATACCACTATTTTCATCCTTAACGACACCTCTATATCAGCGATCAAAGATCCGTGTTGGTATATTCTACACGCTAATGTTTTATTTTAGCACAGGCAGCACCAATGCACAAGGCAAGGGTACAATTTTCACCTGTTTTTTCCTCCTTACACGCAGGCGCAGGCTTCCTTGTGCCGGTGGGAGACCAGCACGCTCACCTCAGGGAAGCGCTGGGACAGGTACTGAGCCACCCGGTCGCAGATCACGTTCTCGGTGGCGTAGTGGCCGGCGTCCAGCAGGTTGACGCCCAGCGCCCGGGCCTCCAAAAACTGGTCGTACTTTACATCGGCGGTAACAAAGGTGTCGCAGCCCATGGCCACCGCATCGGCCAGCATGGAGCCGCAGGAGCCGCCGCCCACCGCCACACGGCGTACCGGGCGGCCTCCATCGGTGTACCGCACTCCCGCTGCGCCCAGCAGCAGCTTGACCCGGCCGGCGTAGTCCGCCGCGCTCATGCCGGGCTGGTGGCACATCCCCACCCGGCCGATGCCGTAGGTGCGGCCCGCCCGGTCCACTCCATCAGGGTGGAGCTGGGTGACCTCCTGAAGCCCCAGCGCCTGGGCCAGACAGTCATTTACCCCGTCCTGGGCAGCGTCCAGATTGGTATGGCAGCAGATGGCGGCGATCTTCTCCTCCGTCAGTGCCAACAGGGTGCGCCCGGTGACGCTCTCATCGGTGACCGCCTTGACCGAGTGGAAGATCACCGGGTGGTGGGACACAATGAGCTGACAGCCCAGCTTGGCCGCCTCCTCCACCACCTCCTGGGTGATATCCAGCGCCACCAGAATCTTGTCTGCCTTGGCTTCTCCCCGGCCCACCAAAAAGCCGGCGTTGTCAAAATCCATCTGGGTCTCAAAGGGGGCCCACTCATCCATTGCACAGTAAATATCCTTTACAGTTGCCATTGCTGCCACTCCTCTTTCATTGCTAGCATTTCCTCATATACGCATTCCAGTGCCTGGCGGCGCGCCTGGATCTGCTCCCCTTTGCCCTTGGACATGCCGTCCAGAGCACGGCGCAGTTTCCGGGTCAGATGGTCCAGATACTCTCCCCGCAGGGGGTCCCGGCTCTGCCGTCCAGCCCAGAGCTGACCGGGCGTCTGTGTCCCCATCTCTCCAGCCGTCACCCGCATCACCACATACAGGGTCTCTCCTTCCCGGGCAAGCTGTTCTTTGGCAATGGCGTAACCATGCTGACCCAGCCACTCCCGCAGCTCAGGCAGGGAGCTCATGGGTTGGAGGATCAGGGGAATCTTCTCCTCCAAAACCCAGGGGGCGGCCTCCAGGATCTGGGCGATGGTCTCGCCCCCCATCCCGGCGATGACGATGGCGTCTACCTCACCGGGACGGATGCCTGCCAGGCCGTTGCACAGCCGGAACGCCATCTTATCCCCGCAGCCATACTGCCGGGCCGTCTCACGGGCACGGTCCAGCGGACCCTTCCGCAGGTCGGAGGCAATGGCCCAGGGGACCTTGCCCTCCAAAAGCAGGCAGGCGGGCAGATAGGCGTGGTCGGTGCCCACATCGGCCAGCCGCGCCCCCTGGGGCACCAGATCAGCCGCCAGCCGCAGCCGGGGCGAGAGCTCGATATGTTGTTTCATAAGTCCTCCCCGCCGGCCTTTTGGAAAAGCGACCGGGCGAAATCCCGGGCGGCGGCCAGCTTATCTTGAGTTAAAAATGGGACGCCGGGGCCCATATCCCGGCCACAAAGCATCCCCTGCCAATGTAATCCGCTGTGGCGGCACCAGCGGCGCAGCCCAGCCTCCCACAGGTCAGCCCCCTTCTCCGGAGGATACCCGCAGGTGACGATGGCGGCAAGGTTCTTACCCTGGAGCAGAGACGGTCCCTTTACCCGGCCGTAATTTTTGGTGCCGGCGTACACCGCCCGGTCCATCAGCGCCTTCATGGGGGCGGTGCAGAACCAGCCGTAAATGGGGGTGGCCAGAACGATGATATCGCTGCGCTCCATAGCTCCGAACAGGTTGGCCACATCGTCTTTCTGCACGCAGCCCAGGCCGTCCATCCGGTCCTGGCAGGTCTTGCAGCCCAGACAGGGCAGGATGGTCTTGTCATAGAGCCAAACAGTCTCTGTCTCAATCCCCAACTGTCCGCACTCCTCCAGGAAGGGTGCCACCAGGGCGGCAGTATTGCCGTTTTTTCTGGGACTTCCCATGAACAGCACCAATTTCATACCGGGCACCTCCGCAAAAAATGGGGGCGGAACCCCTCCGCCCCCATCTTTCATTCCTTGGTTTTATTCGCCCTCGGCGATCATCTTGTTGACCGCAGCCAGCAGCTCGTCGGGATCCACCCCGTGAACCATGCAGGCCTGCTCCACGGTCTCACCCCGGGAAGCGGGGCAGCCCAGGCAGTGCATGCCGATGTTCATGAACAGGGGCGCAGTCTGAGGGGCGATGTTCAGAATATCACCAATGATGGTGTCTTTAGTAATGGTCATAGCAGGATTCCTCCAGTTAGTCATTAGGATGATGATAGTATATCCTAACTCGCGCTATTTTGCAATGGATTTTTCCTCGTTTTCTTTCCGAGCGTATGCCCGAGCATTTAACTGTCTTGTCATATGTATATTCTTATGCTATAATTATTTTCACTGTCGGATAGGAGTGAATCGCATATGACAATTACAGAAGAAATACAGCATTGGAAAAAGAAACGAAACGCAGTAATTCTCGCTCATTATTATGTGAGTGAGGCCGTACAGGAACTTGCGGACTATGTTGGCGACTCGTTTTACCTGAGTAAGATCGCAGTCGGACTGAAAGAAACAACCATTGTGTTCTGCGGTGTTTCCTTTATGGGCGAAAGCGCCAAGATTCTGAATCCGCACAAAACGGTCCTCATGCCCGACGCGACCGCAGATTGTGCAATGGCTCATATGGCCACGCCGGAAACCATTCAGGCAATGCGCGAGAAATACGAGGATCTGGCGGTTGTATGCTACATCAATTCAACCGCGGAACTGAAACGGCATTCGGATGTATGTGTAACCTCCGCCAATGCGGTGCAGATTGTCCGCTCACTGCCCAATCATTATATTTTCTTCATACCTGACCGGAACCTGGCCCGCTTTGTGGCCCAACAGGTTCCGGAAAAGCATATCGTTTTGAACGAGGGTTACTGCCCGATTCACGAACAGATTGCGTTGCAGCAAGTGCAGGATCTGAAAAAGGTCCATCCTTCCGCAAAAATCCTGGTACATCCTGAATGTCCGCAGGCCGTTTGCGATTTGGCTGATTATATCGGAAGCACCTCCGGTATCATTGCCTATGCAACCGCGAATCCGGCCGAAGAATTCATTGTCTGCACCGAAATCGGCGTGGATCATGAACTGAAGAAGAGAAACCCGGGCAAGAAATTTTATTTCCCCAAAACAGAGCCGGTTTGTCACGACATGAAAAGCATTACACCGGAAAAGATTCTGCAGGTCCTGAAAACCGGAGAAAATAAGGTTTCTGTAGACGAGTCTCTTCGGGAAAGCTCGAAAAAGCCTCTAGAAATGATGCTGGAACTGACAGGAAAATAAATGGGGATACACAACATGCAAACTGATATTGTAATTGTAGGAACCGGTGTTTCCGGACTGTTCAGTGCGCTGAACCTGCCTTCCGACAAGCGGATCCTTCTCATCACGAAATCCGATCTTGAAAGCAGCGATTCGTTTCTTGCCCAGGGAGGCATCTGCGTTCAGCGGGACGATGAAGATTTCGACAGCTATTTCGAGGACACGATGCGGGCGGGGCATTACGAAAACCGCCGGCAATCTGTTGCGATTATGATTGAAAATTCCAGACAGATTATCCGTGATCTGGTGGGCTACGGTGTGGAATTTGAACAGCAGAACGGCGAATTTCTGTATACAAGAGAAGGCGCGCACTCCAAGCCACGCATTCTCTTTCATCAGGACACCACCGGCAAAGAAATCACCAGCAAATTGCTGATGCAGGTAAAGCAGCGGAAGAATATTACCCTGTATGAATACACCACCATGAAGGATATCCTGGTGAAAGACGGAACCTGCGAAGGAATTCTGGCAGAACAGAACGGCCGATTGTTTGAAATCCATGCGGCGTACACCATTCTGGCCAGTGGCGGAATCGGCGGAACCTATACCCACTCCACCAATTTCCCCCACCTAACAGGCGATGCCATTGCGATTGCCAAAAAACACAGCATTCGTCTGGAGCATCTGGATTATGTGCAGATCCATCCCACCACGCTGTATTCCCAAAAGCCGGGACGTCGCTTTCTGATTTCCGAATCCGTACGCGGCGAGGGCGCATTCCTGTACGACAAGAAGGGGCAGCGTTTTGTGGATGAACTGTGTCCACGGGATGTGGTTACTGCAGCGATTTACAAACAAATGGAACAGGATCACACAGAGCATGTATGGCTGTCAATGGAACGTATTCCGAAGGAAACCATATTGAAGCATTTCCCCAACATTTACCGACACTGCCTTGACGAAGGCTATAACGTGTTGACAGACTGGATCCCGGTTGTTCCGGCTCAACACTATTTTATGGGCGGCATCTGGGTGGATTCTCACAGCAAAACCAGCATGGAACGTCTGTATGCCGTGGGGGAAACCAGCTGCAATGGCGTGCATGGAGCCAATCGTCTGGCCAGCAATTCGCTTTTGGAAAGCCTCGTCTTTGCCAAACGGGCCGCGAAACAAATTGAACAGGAATGGAGCGACGAACCATGATGAACGAAATCACCATGAGTCTACAGGTGGATCAACTGATTTTAAGTGCATTGAAGGAGGACATTTCCAGCGAGGATGTTACCACAAATGCCGTTATGAAACAGGCAGTAAACGGAGAGGTGGACCTGCTCTGCAAAGAGGATGGCGTCATTGCAGGATTGCCTGTTTTTGAGCGGGTTTTCCATCTGCTGGATCCCGATACCCATGTAACCTTATATTGCAGTGACGGCGACTCGGTGAAGAAAGGGCAATTAATGGGAAAGGTCGCGGGCGATATCCGGGTGCTGTTATCCGGAGAGCGTGTGGCACTCAACTTTCTGCAGCGAATGAGTGGAATCGCCAGCTATACGCGTCGTGTTGCCGATCTGCTGAAGGGCTCAAACACTAAATTGCTGGACACCAGAAAGACCACACCCAATATGCGTATTTTTGAAAAATATGCCGTTCGTGTGGGAGGAGGATACAACCACCGCTATAATCTGTCCGACGGGATCCTGTTGAAGGATAACCATATCAGTGCGGCGGGAGGCGTTGCAAAGGCAATTTCCATGGCAAGGGAATATGCACCCTTTGTGCGGAAAATTGAGGTGGAAACGGAAACTCTAGAAATGGTAAAGGAAGCGGTTGAAGCAGGTGCGGATATCATTATGCTGGACAATATGTCCATCGATGAAATGATGCAGGCAATTGCGATAATCGGCGGGCGTGCCCGGACGGAATGTTCCGGAAATGTAACAAAAGACAATGTCGGAGCACTGGTGAACCTGGGAATCGACTATATTTCCAGCGGTGCGCTGACCCATTCGGCCCCCATTTTGGATATTTCCATGAAAAACCTTCGTGTGGTATAATGACAATATGTAAAGTCGGGAGGGCATATCCACATGAACGGTTCAGAAAGAAGAGAGCAGATTATTCATCAGATCCAGTCCAGCAAACAACCCGTGTCCGGACATAGGCTTGCAGAGCTTTTTTCCGTCAGCCGGCAGGTCATTGTGCAGGACATTGCACTGATTCGTGCGGCAGGATATGATGTTCTCTCCACGAATCGGGGCTATGTGCTGAACAACTCAGAGAAGCATACCCGGACCTTCAAGGTATACCACACAGATGAGCAGTTGGAAGAAGAACTGTTTGGAATTGTGGATCTTGGTGGCTGCGTGGAAAATGTTATGATAAACCATAAGGTATATGGTCATCTGGAAGCGCCACTGAAAATCGATTCCAGACGGAAGGCACAAAATTTTATCCAGGGGATAAAATCCGGAAAATCCAGTCCTCTTAAGAACATCACCTCCAATTATCACTACCATGTAGTAAGTGCCGACAGTGACGAAATTCTGGACGAGATACAGCAAATGCTGACAAAAAGCGAGATATTGGTGGAAAATTAACCGGGCTGTTTGGAAAGGATGGTCCATACACAACAAAAATACTGCTGCTTGACTGTTTGCCAAGCAGCAGTATTTTTCTGCAATTCATCGCAGTTATTAATATTCACAAATACGAAGCCGAAGGAGCCTTTGGGGCGTAACCGTCAAAGGAGCAGGCGGATAGACATGTATGAGATAATAGTGCTGGAACG